>ENA-UOYD01000342-UOYD01000342.1-marine-metagenome-genome-assembly--contig:-NODE-342-length-10821-cov-2.428425_pt1 | contig 10821 bp, 9 predicted proteins | sample MGYA00238169_ERZ767097 | MGnify/ENA primary metagenome ERZ767097 (study PRJEB28937, sample SAMN06267346) | marine metagenome | isolation source: Columbia River Estuary | place: USA:Columbia River Estuary... | reverse complement strand
ACAGATGTTCCTCCCGGTTATGGCCTACCCAGCGAATCTCGAGACAGCGCCTCAAGCCCATTCGTGCGCGATATAGCATCACGCTACAGTTAGTCGCCGTGATGTCCAATTCCTTACAGATTTCGTCGATCGACAGCCCGGCCAGTTCTTTCTTCCCGAATATATCCGCCTGGGCAGGTTTTAGCCGTCCCAGGCAGTGCTCAAAGGCTTCAATGAATTGTTGCTTATCCAGGGCTTTTTCGGGAATCCCCCAATCCTGTGGAGGATTGACCCAGTGACCCCGGGCATCGAACAATTCGTCGACGCCGCTTGCGGCGGCAAGGTCAGCCAGGGATGAAATATCGTCAACGGTGGATTCGCGTACCTGCTTGCGAATGAGGTCAATGATCTTGTGCTTGAGGATGCCGACGAGCCAGGTTTGCTCCGAGGCTCGCCCGGAATAGTTGTCCCGGCTCTGCAAGGCGGCCAACAGGGTCTCCTGGACTAGGTCTTCAGCCTGGGCGGTGTCCCGCATTTTCCCTAATGCGTAGCGATATAAAACATCCCCGTAATCCTGCAGCCAGCGGGCAGGGTCCAGTTTGTGGGAAATCGTGTCGGGGTTGTCTGGGCGCATGATATGACTATCCTAACCCAGCAGGCTATGACAGTTCCTCAATCGTGGCTGTGATAGGGTTTTGGTTCACCAGAAGGAAATCAGGCGGGCATTGCCTGGAATGGGGCAGAGGAGGAAGTCAGATGGATATTCACCGCTTCGTGGAGGAGTGTGTCGCCGCCAATATGGAAGTGGATGCCCAGGCCGCGGTGCAAGAAGTCCTCGCCCGGGCCGTGCACAAGCCAGAGGCTGTGATGGAGGCCATCGGCGAGCCCTCAAGGGCGGGAATTACTGTCCTGCATCACACTGACGCTCTGACTATTTTCAGCGCTGCCTGGACCCCGCAAATGAACCTGATGCCTCACGATCACCTGATGTGGGCGAATATCGGAATTTACTCGGGACGCGAGGATAATATCTTCTGGCGCAGACAAGGCGATAGCATCAAGGCGTTTTCCGCCGAGGCGCTGTTCAAAGGCGATACCTCCGCGTTGCCCCTGGACGCGATTCATTCAGTCACCAATCCGCTGCGGAAATTTACCGCTGCTATTCACATCTACGGTGGTGACTTCTTTGAAACCCGACGCAGCCTCTGGGATCCAGAGACGCTGGAAGAGAAACCCTCGGATGGAGAGATTATCCGGGGGATCTTCGAGCGGGAGAACCAGAGGCTGTTCGGCGAGGCTCAGTAAGACATTCAGACACCGTACTTAGCAGCCTTCCAGGCGGAACGCTGCAGGTACTAGTTGAAAAGTATGACAGCCGGCAATTACCGGGCAGACAGCGAGGCTTCGCGTCGAGTCACCATTCTGTTTGCATCCTCATCCCACAGGAACACTTGAAGCAGTCGCTGATGGAATGGGGCGACAAGGTCGTTGTTGCCGGTGACTGCAGTTCCGGGATGGCCTTCATTACTTCAGGCAAACGATAGAAGGGGATCCGTACATTCAGGTGATGAATGTGGTGGAAGCCGATATTGCCAGTGAACCATTGCATCAGCTTGTTAAGACGCAAATAGCTGGATGATTCCATGGCGGCTTTGTAGAAGGACCACTTGTCCTGGGTCATGACATTCATGTCCTTGAAGCTGTGCTGGGCGAAAAACAGGTAGCTTCCCAGCGCCGAGGCGACCGCCATGGGAAGCAGCACAGAAAAGAACGCCAGGCTGAAACCACCGAAGACCCACAACAGGGTGATCAGCGCCCCGTGGGCGGCCAGGGACAGCAGTGAGTCCAGGTGCTTCGATGGTTCCTTGAACAGCGGCAGCATGGTGACACTAAACAGGAAAACGGTGACGTATCCCGTGAGCACCGTTATTGGATGGCGCTCCATGCGGTAACTGAAGCGGGTGGCCCACGAGGCCTCGCGCCACATCTTGGTGGTCATCAGGGGAAAAGCACCATTACTGAACGAGGACACTTTGCCTACATGGCGATGGTGATAGTTGTGGCTTTTTTTCCATGAACGTGACGGAGTCAGGGCCAACATTCCATAGGCCTTGAATATGAATTTCGCTATTCGCGAGTTCGGCAACAACGCGCCGTGCATATGATCGTGGTAAGTGATAAATGCTCTGACGGTGCACAGTGCGCCCAGCAGGGCGAAGAACAGACGCAGGGGCCACCAGGGCGCAATGCCGGCCCCGATGAGGGAGCCCAGGAGTAGGAAAAACGTGAAGCCTACCTGCCACCAGCTCCTGGGGATGGATTCCACCGCGAATGGCATGGTCGCCTGGAACAGCTCCTTGCCGGATCGAATTCGTGTGTTCGGTGTCGAGGAGAGCTTGTCTGATTCCAATACTTGTCCGTCCAAAATGCATACCTGTGGCAAGAAACAGGCTCCAAGCCTATATAAGACCCCCAACGAGATCAATTATGGGAGGCACCACCCAGGTTTCGCCTGCCGAAATCAACCTAAAGCAGGTATTTCCGTGTTTTTTTTGCGGGCCCCGTAGCGATTAACACGGGACAGTCCAGGGGTGTGCATAACTAGTTGAATGAAAAGGGTTTGGCGCGATGCGCTGCATCATTCACGGCCCGTCGATGTATGGCTGGAATGTGGTTTTTCGTGGAAAAGATGAATTTTCTTTACTAGATTTAGTTGTAGAGCATTTTTACTAGTGCCGAACCAACAGGAGGAAGTCATGGGATTACTAGGTAACTTGTTTGGATCCAAAATCAATTATCCAGCTATTGACCCCAACAGTGACGCAGCGATGCGCATTGCAGAGGTCGAGAATGAACTTGAGGAATTGGCTGACAAGGTATCGGATCGACTGGAAGTTGTTCCCTCGGAAAATGCGGCTTATATCTTCATCGGCAAGCCGCCGGCCAAGTTCGGCCTGGCCTGGATTCATGACGGCAAGGTCAGTGGTCTGAACAACCTGGTCCAGGATCACGGGATGAAGCCTCTGGAAGTTGAGCATGTGGTGGAGGAATTGCGCGCCGCTTATGAGCAAGCCAATGAGGTAGAACGATTCTCGACAACGGTGAAGGATCGGGCTGTGGTGGTTACGCCATCCAAGCGGCTCGAATCCGAAGTCCACAAGATTATCGAACGCATCACGCACTAGATTTGTCGCTGTGTGGTTGTACTCCCCGGGGCAAAGGCTCCGGGTGTTGATCCTTTGTTCATGAGTTAGCTAAAAAACGATATTAAGGCCCCGCTTTCAACGCGGGGTTTTTTATATATGGGACTCACTGCCGGTCCCGCCGCGATGGATCATCGTCTGCAAAAACAACCCAGGTATACAGGCGGGTTGACAGTGGTGTGAGGCTCGGGCTTATTGATCGTGGTGAACCGAATAAACACTACCAAGAGATGCCGCCCATGAATCTGATAGCCCGAGCCTGGAAACTGTCTATATTGCTTGCTCTTGTTTTTCTTGCTGCGTGCTCGCAGCGCAGTGATCCGGTTGCGAGTTCGCCCCAGGACCGACTTGCAGCAAGGGCACAGAACGTCACCATTATTCGCGATGATTTCGGAGTCCCGCATATTTACGCCAAGACCGATGCGGATGCGGTGTTTGGATTGCTCTACGCCCAGGCCGAAGACGATTTCCTGCGTATCGAGCGTAATTACATCTGGGCCACGGGACGACTAGCCGAGGTAGAGGGCCAACAGGCAATTTTCAGTGATTTGCGGGCGCGTCTCTACATGACCGTCGACGAGGCGAAGGCTGCCTATGCATCAGCTCCCGAGTCTCTCAAAGCATTGTGCGATGCCTACGCGGACGGCCTGAATTATTACCTGGCTACCCATCCGGAAGTGACGCCGCGGTTGCTGACACGATTTGAACCATGGATGCCCATGTTCTTCTCGGAAGGATCTATTGGCGGGGATATCGAGAGCGTGCCGCTGGAAGGCATTGAGGCTTTCTACGGCAAAGGCGAGTCATCCATTGGCATCGACAAGGCAACGGCGAGTCTGAAGCGGCTGGAGGAACCCCGTGGTTCTAACGGCTTTGCTATTTCTGGAGAGTTGACCCGATCCGGTGACGCCATGCTGCTGATTAATCCTCACACCTCGTTTTACTTCAGAGGCGAGGTGCACGTGGTCAGTGAAGAAGGGCTTAACGCCTACGGTGCGGTGACCTGGGGACAGTTCTTTGTCTACCAGGGCTTCAATGAAAAAACTGGCTGGATGCACACCTCCACCTATGTGGATTTCATGGATGAGTTTGTTGAAGACGTGTTCGAGGAAGACGGCAAGCTTGTCTACCGTTATGGCGATGAGCAAAGGCCGGTGCAGGTTTCCGAGATCACACTCAAATACAAAGACGGCGAGGGTGTCTCGGAGCGAACCTTCAAGACCTATCACACCCATCACGGACCGATCACTCATATGCTGGATGGCAAGTGGGTGGCCACCAAGCTGAATTGGGATCCGGTCAACGCCTTGCAACAGTCGTTTATCCGAACCAAGCAAAGCGGTTATGAAGGCTTCCGAAAGATGATGGATATCCGGACCAATTCCTCCAACAACACGGTCTATGCGGACGCAGAGGGCAACATTGCCTACTTCCATGGGGACTTCGTGCCCCGACGCGATACATCGTTCGATTATTCAAAACCCGTTGATGGCAGCAATCCGGCCACCGACTGGCAGGGTCTGCATACGGTGGACGAGATAGTCACCCTGTTGAATCCCGAGAACGGCTGGTTGCAGAACTGCAATTCAACACCCTTTACCGCGGCTGGAGAGTACAGTCCGAAGCGGGAGAACTACCCGGTGTACATGGCTCCGGATCCGGAGAACTTCCGGGGTGTTCATGCGGTGCGAGTGCTTACCGGTCAGTCTGATTTCACCCTGGATAAATTGATAGAGGTGGCCTACGACCCGTATTTACCTGGATTCGAAATTCTGATTCCGGGTTTGATCACTGCTTTTGATGCGGGGACGAGTTCGGATGCCGAGATGGCCGCCGCCATTGACGTGTTGAGGGATTGGGACTTCAGTGTGTCTGCAGACTCCGTGGCTATGTCCCTGGCGCATTTCTACGGCACTCGCTACGTGAAAGAGGGCGACAATCCCGACGAACTGGATGGCATGGACCTGGTGAATTACTTCGGGACACAGTCACCGCCTGAGGAGCGTCTGAAAATCTTTGCCAAAACCCTTGCCGGGCTGCAGGCGGACTTTGGTCAATGGAATACGCCCTGGGGTGAGATTAATCGTTTCCAGAGATTGAACGGAGACATTGATCTTCCGTTTAATGATGGGGCTGCCAGCTTGCCGGTGGGGATGGCCTCGGGTCGTTGGGGAGCGCTGGCTTCCTTTGGCGCCAAGCGTTTTCCTGGCACCAAGCGGATTTATGGCAGCTCTGGCAACAGCTTCGTCGCGGTGGTGGAGTTTGGTGACAAGGTGAAAGCCAAGAGCATGTTGGCCGGCGGTCAGAGCGGTGATCCGGCTTCAGCGCATTTTTACGATCAGGCCCAGCCCTATGTAGATCGCAACTTCAAAGACGTTGCGTATTACAAAGAGGATGTGGAAAAACGCGCCGAAAGCACCTATCACCCGGGACAACGGCTCTAGGGGCAGGCGCGAACCGGGTATGGGGCGGCGGGGCGCTGCTGCCCCGCTCACCTGGAAGATGATCCGGTGTGCTAGTGGTCGGGCTCCAGGTATAGGTCGCCGTTTTTCATCACCAGGGTGATTTTCCTCAGGTCGGAGATCTGTTCCATGGGGTTGCCCTGTACCGAGATGATATCTGCCAGCAATCCGGCCTGTAGCCGTCCAAGCTGATTCTCAAGGTGGAAGATCTTCGCGTTGGTGGAGGTTGCCGCCCGAAGCGCATCCGGCGTGTTCATGCCGTACTCGACCATCATTTCCAGTTCGCGAACATTGTCTCCGTGGGAGTAAACACCCACGTCGCCACCGAAGCACAGGGTGACACCACTTTCCAGCGCGTCTTTAAACGACTGTCGCTTTTGCACGATGCGTTCAGGTTCGGGGTCCACGCCCTTGTTCCAGCCGCCGTACTGGGTGATGGCATCGCCTGCGGCCAGGGTGGGGCAGAGCGCCACGCCTTTATCTTTCATTAAGCTCAGCACCTCGGGTGTCGCCCCGTCACCATGTTCGATGGTTTCCACCCCTGCCATCACCGCCCGGCGTATGGCTTCTTCGGTGGAGGCATGGGCTGCGACATAGCGGTTGCTGCTTCGGGCAACCTCCACGATGGTTTTCAGCTCAGCCTCGGTGAAGGTGGGTGCGGCTGTCCCGTCGGGGCCCCAGCGATAATCCGCATACACTTTGACAAAATCGATGTTCCGGCCGATCTGGCTTCGGACCACCCGAACCAGGTCATCGTAACCATCGGCGGTTTCCGCACCCAGCGGTACCTGGACGCCTTCATGAAAGCCCTTGGGCCCGTAACTGCCGGTGGCAACAATCGCCTTTCCGGAAACAATCAGGCGAGGGCCGTGCATGATTCCCTTGGTAATCGAATCCCGAACACCTACATCGGCATAGCCGGCTCCTTCTGAGCCCAGGTCACGCATGGTGGTCACGCCCGCCATCAGGCTCGCCCAGGCATGATTCACAGCCCGCGCAACGCGTTCCGCCTCGGACTCCTTGAGAACCTGGTCGTTCCAGAGAGTTTCGTTATACGGATGCAGCAGAATGTGGGAGTGACCTTCGATTAGCCCTGGCAGCAAGGTCTGCCCCTCGAGCGTGATAACCCTGTCGGTCTCGATTTCGGGCGCTTTGCTGCTCTCGCCGGCGAACAGGATCTGTTGGTCTTTGACGATAACCACCCAGTCGCTGTGCAGGTCGACGCCATCGAATACCCTGGTGGGCTCGAACCGGGTCGTGGCTGCGTTCACATGGCTGGAGCCGATCAGGCAGAGCGCGAGGACAAAAGACGACAAACGGAAATTCATTGGATCACCTTGCTGAAAGAGTAGGGTTGAATCGCCGTTAATCTAGCAGACCCGAATCCCGATGTCAGAGTTGAATGAGGCGGCATGTGGCCGGCATGGCAAGCGTGGCGCCAGTAGCCGGTGGGTCGTCCAGTTTGGGCAAGTGAGAAGGAAACTAACTATCCTTAAAGTTGTCCCAACAGGAAATGCGAATTGGGATCCGCTGAGTTTGGAGTGATTCCAGGCACAGGGATGTAGTTTAACGGGAGGGAAGTCAGGAAAAGGCAATGAACAAAATATTGCTTATCAAGTTAATGCTCGTTATCGGATTTATGGTACTGGTGACTTTTGCATCTACACTGGCAGCGGAGAGCTCACGTGCCGAGTCGACGCCAGCTGTAGTTGATTCCAGTGCCCTTCACGTTGATGGCGGCATGATCTGAATGGGTTGCCGTAACGCTTTTAGTGGTTAACGGTGGCCAACTGCGTCAGGAGTAATCCTGATCGAGCTGTTTTCACTTGCTGAAAATAGTCGTGTATCTCTTTGTAACCTCATTCGCGAAAATCCGGAAGCGCCACGGCCGTGGTGCCTTGCACCGGTTGCTATTATCGATAGATTCGCCACACTGTGCCGAAGGCCTGTAGGCGTGTCCCCACAGGCCCTGTTTTTGACTACTCTATGATCGTTGCTGAACGGGTTTGTGTTTATGGTTTCTTCCAGATTGCTTTCTATCGTGTTCATTGCCTGCCTGGCGCTTGCGCCCCTGACCGGGGACGCTGCCGACGGCGTCAAATCCGAGCCTGGCTACGATGATTTGCTGGTGCTGTTCTCCGACTGGCGCCAGTTCGAACGACCGCCCTTGCTGGATGGCGCGCCTGACTACACGAGCGAACAGTTCATAGAACGGCAGCCCGGGTTTATTGCCCTGCGCCAACGTCTTGATGAGTTTGCTATCGAGGCCTGGCCAGTTCCCCAGCAAGTGGATTGGCACCTGGTGCGTGCCGAGATGAACGGCTACGACTTTAACCTGCGGGTGTTGCAGCCCTGGGCACGGGACCCGGCTTTCTATAACACCGTCTGGATGGAACGCAGTGATGTGCCGGCTCACGAAGGGCCCACTAACCACGCGGTGGTAGAAGTGTGGACCTACAACTTCCCACTGGATGGTCCCGCGCGACAAAAACTGGTTTCGGAGTTGAGCGTCATACCACCCCTGATGAAGCAGGCCCAGACGAATCTCACGGGCAATGCCAAAGAGCTTTGGGTCGCCGGCATTCGTGACATGCGTCGCCAGCTAGGCGCGCTGGACGAATTGAAAGACATGGTGGGGGATTCTGGTAGCGATGAGCTTGCCCAGGCTATTGGCGCCTCCAGGACAGCCACCGAAGAGCTTGTGGTGTGGCTAGACGAACAGGCACCAAAAAAGACCGGTCCCTCGGGCATCGGCAAGGACAACTACACCTGGTACCAGCAGAACGTTCACCTGGTGCCAATGACCTGGGAAGACGAGGTCAGGCTGCTGAAACGTGAGCTTGCCCGGGCCTGGTCATCTCTGAAGCTGGAAGAACAGCGTAATCGAGACTTGCCGCCCATGGTTGCCGCGAACACCCCGGCCGAGTATGACGCCATGGCCGATGCCGCGATAAAGCGCATCATGGGATTCCTCAAGGACAAGGACATTCTGACTGTCACGGATTACATGGAACCGGCCCTGCGTGAGCATGCAGGCGTCTTCGTGCCCGCGGACAAGCGTCACTTCTTCTGGATTACCGCCCACTACGATCCGGCGCCGCTGTTTACCCACTTCTACCACTGGTTTGAACTGGCCCGTATGGATCGCGAACCTCACTCCAGTCCCGTTCGCCAGGGCGCGTTGTTGTACAACATCTTTGACAGTCGCAACGAGGGGACCGCTACCGGCGTGGAGGAGATGTTCATGCACGCGGGCCTGTACGACGACAGTCCCCGTTCCCGTGAGCTGGTGTGGATATTGCTGGCCCAGAGGGCGGCTCGTGGACTGGGTTCGCTTTATGCCCATGCCAACCAGATGACCATGGAAGAGGCCGGTTCAGTGCACATGGAGTTCACGCCCCGTGGCTGGATGAAGACTGAGAAGGAACTGCTGTTGTTCGAGCAGCACCTGTACCTTCGCCAGCCCGGTTATGGCACCAGTTACGTCACGGGCAAGTACTTGCTGGAGAATACCCTGGCAGATTACGCCAGGCAGGTGGAGGCCCGAGGCGAGACTTTCCAGCTGAGAGACTTTTTCGACCGGCTGAATGCCATCGACAGCATCCCGATTTCGCTGGGACGCTGGGAGCTGACCGGGCTGGATGACGAGGTTCGGCAGTTGGCAGGCAAATAGCCTTTTAAACGACTGGCAGTTAGCAGCCTACTTGTTCGTGCCGCCCAGGGTGCGCAGGGTATCGATGCGTTCGATGATCGCATCGGTGATCAGTTTTGTCTCTTCTGGCCCTATGCGGTCGATGGCGCTGTTCAACGACTGGTAGGTGGCCATTACCAGGGCGCGTAGCTTGCGAAAGCCCTCCGGGTTTTTCCGGCCGCATACGGTGTCGTCATTCTTCAGGATGCGGTCAATCACGCCGGGTTCACGAAGCATCACATCACAGGCGATGGACATTCGTAATAATTCTTCACCGATTCCATCCAGGTGTCGTTGCCATACGGTGTGCTTGCTTCCTGCCATCTGTTCGTCTCCTGAAGGGGGTAAGCCCCAAGTGTACCAAGTGGCTGGCTAAATTGGGCCGACTCAAATCCGTGGTCCCGGTAGTCATGCCCGGGTCGAAATGACGTGCCTTTAATAATTTGCCTGGATGTGGCGGATTAGGTGCGTAGGTAAATTCCGACAGGGGATTTACCCGGGTTTCCCGGTATCCTTATTAGACTGAGATTAAGTGAATGCCTGATCCTTCGGTTGTTTTTTGACCCTGGGCAGCAGGCAGCCGCGCCCAGGAGTTTTAACCCTCCGTCAGACACAGGGATTAACAGTCATGTTATTTCGTATCGCGCTTTTACTTTTAATCCTGATCGTTTCCGGTCCTGTCAACGCCGATCCAGAGGATATTGGGGCTGTGCTGGATCGCATCATCCAGGTTTACGGGGGAGAAGATGATGTCCGGAAGCTCGACAATGTGATCCAGGAATGGAGCGTTGTCGCTTTGATGGGCAATCGGCACGGCACAGATACGCGCAGCGTCCAGGTCCCGGATAGGCTTAAAGTGGCGTTGATTTACGCTCATAAGCAGGAAACCCGGGTACTTAAAGATGACACCGGCTACGTGGTTTTTCGGGACGGCATTCCGACGATTGCCAAGGACATGCAACGTGACGCCATGCGGTTGCAGTTGATGCGCCTGTATTCACCGTTAGCCCTGCGGGATCGGATCGAGAATCTCAGCATGGCCGAGCAAGGCGGCTTCTTATACTTGACGTTGCGGGAAAAGGGCCTGCGAGCGGATTTCGTTGTGAACATGGAAAACTGGCGAATCGAGAAGGTCGTCGGCACCATGAGTATTAACGGAAATGAAATGAATTTCGTTACCGAATATTCGGAATTCAAAGTTGTCGACGGTGTGTTGGTTCACCACCGGGAGAACAAGTACGCGGGCCAGGTTAATACTGCCGTTCTGAACCTTAACAAAATCACCATCGATGCACAGTTTGAGGACGATACATTTTCACCGGTAATGTCTGATGACTCGATAGATGAAAAGGGGACCGATGCGTTAATTGAGACCTGACTTACACGCCGGTCTGCTGTTGTGACGAGTCAGTTCTGATTGCCCTGGCACTGGCTGCAGGTGTTCAACGACAACACGGTCAGGGCTCCCAGCATGACCATTGCGGCT
>ENA-UOYD01000341-UOYD01000341.1-marine-metagenome-genome-assembly--contig:-NODE-341-length-10826-cov-2.770676_pt1 | contig 10826 bp, 9 predicted proteins | sample MGYA00238169_ERZ767097 | MGnify/ENA primary metagenome ERZ767097 (study PRJEB28937, sample SAMN06267346) | marine metagenome | isolation source: Columbia River Estuary | place: USA:Columbia River Estuary... | reverse complement strand
CACGTAGATTAGGAGAATCTAAATTTACAGCCCCGCATTATTATTTAATGTTAGAAATTAACATGGATAATGCAATTGCATCTCGTAAAGTAATTAATGAAATTCCTGACATTAAGGTTTCATTTAACGATATGGTTGTAAAAGCGAGCGCAATGGCTCTAAAAAAACATCCACAAGTTAACTCTCAATGGTTTGATGACAGAACACGTGTTAATCACCACGTAAATGTTGGTGTTGCTGTTGCTGTTGAAGATGGGTTATTAGTGCCTGTAATTCCTTTTACAGATCAAAAAAGTTTGACTCAAATTGGAGCTGAAGTAAAAGATAAAGCTATTAAAGCGAAAACTAAAAAGTTAACTCCCGCTGAAATGGAAGGAAGTACTTTTACGGTTTCTAACCTTGGTATGCTTGGTATTTCTGAATTTACTTCAATAATAAATCAACCAAATTCAGCAATTTTATCTGTTGGTGCTATTGTAGAAAAACCAGTTGTTAGAAATGGAGAAATTGTTGTTGGAAACACAATGAAAGTAACTTTAGCTTGCGACCATAGAACAGTTGATGGTGCTACTGGTGCAGCTTTTTTACAAACATTAAAACAATATATTGAAAACCCCGTAACTATGCTAGCATAGTTAAAAGTCGTTATAAATTATTAAAAACCCATTGTAAAAAACAATGGGTTTTTCTTTGCCTTTAAAAATGATTATTAATATTCCTTGTTTCAAAACCATATAGGTTTAAAAAATAATTTTAAATTTTTTTACAAAAAAATCCCCAACTTTCGTTGAGGATTTTAAATATTATTTAAACTAAAATATTACTTTTTAAATTTAGCATATTTAGTTTTGAACTTGTCAATACGTCCTGCAGTATCTATTAACTTCGTTTTACCAGTGTAAAAAGGATGTGAACTCCTTGAGATCTCTAATTTTACTAAAGGATATTCAACACCATCTACATCTAAAGTTTCTTTAGTATTTACTGTTGAACGAGTTAAAAACACATCTTCATTAGACATATCTTTAAATGCTACCATTCTATAATTTTCTGGGTGTATACCTTTTCTCATCGTAAACTCGTTTTAATGCTATTTTATTTTTAAGACTGCAAATTTAACCATATTTTTGAAACTTCAAACAAATAATTTATTTTATTTACATAAATATTAAAAAAAAAGCAAATTAGAGTTATGTTATACAAATTATTTATAGGTTTTATGGTAATACTTACTGTAATTTCATGCAAAAGTGAGTACAAGTTTGTGCTAAATAATCCGGCAAAAATAAAATCCAACCAACCATTAACCATTTCAATTTCTGAAAAAGGAAATAAACCAATAGATTCTGTTCAATTTTCTATTGATAATCAAAAAGTTAAAAGCACTAACAATACCGCTACTTTTAACCTAGATGGCTATAAATTAGGAAAACACAATATAACAGCTATTGTTTTTTATGAAAACAAAACTGAAAAAGTTACAAGCCCTATCTATATTTTGGCAGATACGGCTCCAGATATTTACACTTACAAAATAATCAACACTTATCCACACGACAAAAAAGCATATACACAAGGCTTAGAATATTACAATGGCTTTTTATATGAAGGAACAGGTCAAAAAGGGGAATCATCTATAAGAAAAGTTAATTTGACGACAGGTGAAGTTTTACAACAAAAAGACCTGGATGCCCAATATTTTGGTGAAGGAATTACCATTTTAAACAACAAAATATATCAATTAACATGGAAAGGCGGTGTTGGATTTGTATACAATCTAGAAACTTTTGAAAAGGAAAGTGAGTTCAAATACACTAAAAGTCGTGAAGGATGGGGACTAACAAATAATGGCGAAAAAATAATAAAAAGCGATGGAACTGAAAATATCTGGTTTTTAAATTTAGAAACACTGGTTGAAGAAAGTTATATTGAAGCTTATACCGATTCTCGAAAAGTAGAAAATTTAAATGAACTTGAATATGTTAATGGTATGATTTACGCCAATGTTTGGCAACAAAACTCCATTTTAATTATAAATCCTATAAACGGAAAGATTGAAGGTGTTGCTAATTTAAACAGTTTAAAAGAACACATTCAGAAAGAACAAACGCTACAAGATAGAGATGATGTTTTAAACGGAATTGCCTATGACAAAGATAATAACCGCCTTTTTGTAACAGGAAAACATTGGGGAAAATTATATGAAATTGAATTGTTTAAAAAGGAATAAAAAAATTGAGACTAAAATATAGGTTCCGGAAATAAGTGAAAACTGAAAATTCATAAATTGTAAATACGCTATATTTCTATCTTCTTTAATCTTATTATATTTACATTTACAAAAACAATTAAATGCGCTATTTTCCCATTTTTATAATTATTGTTACACTTTTGTTTTCTTCTTGCCGAGAAGATTTTTCAGCAGAATTAAGTTCCGGTAAACTTTCATTTTCAAAAGACACTATCTATTTAGATACTGTTTTTACAAATATTGGCTCTAGCACCTATCATTTTAAAGTATACAATAAAAGCAATAAGGATATTTCAATTCCAACCATTTCACTTGGTCGAGGAGAAAACTCATTCTACCGCTTAAATGTTGATGGTGAAGCTGGTAAATATTTTGAAAACACTGAAATTTTAGCTAAAGACAGCCTTTTTATTTTTATTGAGACCACTATTGATTACACTCAGGTTTTAGATCCAATATATACAGATTCTATTGTGTTTAGTGGTGGTGGCAACCTACAAGATGTAAAATTAGTTACATTGGTACAAGATGCACACTTTTTATATCCTTCAAAAGACACAAATGGTTTAATCGGCACTATCAATATTGGTGTTGATTCAGACGGTGATGAAATTGCTGTAAATGGTTTCTACTTAAATGGAAACACAACATTTACCAACGAAAAGCCTTACGTTATTTATGGCTATTGCGCCGTCCCATCTAACAAAACACTTACAATTGACGCTGGCGCACAAATTTATTTTCATTCAAACTCTGGTTTAATCGTTGACAAAAACGCAACATTGCGTATTAATGGAGAATTGAACAATGAAGTTATTATTGAAGGAGACAGGCTTGAACCGCAATTTAGCAATATACCAGGACAGTGGGGAACAATTTGGCTGCGCGCTGGAAGTAAAAATCACCATATCAATCATACCATCATAAAAAATGCTTCTGCTGGAATTATAATGGATTCTATTGGAAGCAACTCCTTACCTACTTTAACCGTTAAAAACACACAAATATACAATAGTTCTAATTTTGGGATTTTAGGAAGAGAAACCAATATTAAAGGTGAAAATTTAGTGATTAACAATAGCGGACAAGCATCACTTGCTTGTACAATTGGTGGAACTTATAATTTTACACATTCAACTTTTGCAAATTATTGGAACAATAGCTTACGACAGTTTCCAAGTGTTTTAATCAATAATTATTTTTCTTATGCTGAAAACGATCAAATTATTATTGAAACCAGAGATTTACTTGCTGCAAATTTCACCAATTGTATTGTTGATGGAAATACAAATGTTGAACTCATTATAGATAAGGTTGAAGGATCCGTTTTTAACTATTTTTTTGAAAATAATATGATACGGTTCAACGATTATAACAATCAATATAATATTCCCGCATACGATTTTGAAGATACCAATCACTACTTAAACAATATCTTAAATGGAGATTCCGATTTTAAATCACCCGCAACCAATGAATTTATTATTGGGCAAAAATCTGAAGGAATTAAAAAATCAGCTTCTCAAGGAACCATTGAGGTACCTTATGATATTTTAGAAGTTTTAAGATCATCACCAGCTGATATTGGCGCTTATGAACATATTATTTTTGAAGAATAAAAAATGAAAAATGTAATTATTACAGGCACAAGCCGCGGAATTGGTTTTGAATTGGCACAATTATTTGCTAAAAACAATTGTAATGTTTTGGCTTTATCTAGAAATGTAGAACCTTTAAAAACCATCAATCATAAAAATATTACAACTTTATCAGTTGATTTATCAAACGAAGCCGGTTTAAAAAAAGTAAACTTTTTTATTGCTAAAAACTGGAAAAGTGTAGATATATTAATTAACAATGCTGGAAAATTAATTAGCAAGCCTTTTGAAAAATTAACTTCTGAAGATTTTTTAGAAGTTTATAAAGTAAATGTTTTTGCTGTTGCAGATTTAACCAAACAACTTATTCCATTTCTAAAAAAAGGAAGTCACGTTGTAAATATTAGTAGTATTGGAGGTGTTCAAGGAAGTGTGAAATTCCCTGGATTAGCAGCTTATAGCTCCTCAAAAGGTGCTTTGATAACACTTACTGAAATGCTGGCAGAAGAATATAAAGAACAAGGAATTGCTTTCAACGTTTTAGCTTTAGGAGCTGTACAAACAGAAATGTTAGAAGAAGCCTTCCCTGATTACAAAGCGCCAGTTTCAGCAATAGAAATGGCAAATTATATTTATAATTTTGCAATCACAGGAAATAAATTTTACAACGGAAAAATATTACAAGTCTCTTCAACAACACCCTAATTAATGACTGAAAAAATTTCAAAATACCTACCTGAAAATTCAGTTCATTTAGTTGCTGAAATTCTTACACAACATCCAATAACCATAAAAATTGTAAATAACAGAGCAACAAAACATGGTGATTTTAGAAAAATGAGCAATGGTAAAGTTCAAATAACGCTTAATAATAGCTTAAATCAATATCAGTTTTTGTTAACGCTTATTCATGAGATTGCACATTTCACAACTCACAAAAAATACAACCGGGTAAAACCACATGGAATTGAGTGGAAAAGAGCTTTTCAACATTTGATGTTGCCTTTTGTACGGCCTGCTATTTTCCCAGAAGAATTATTACCTTATCTGGCTAATTATCTAAAAAACCCAAAAGCCAGTACAGGAAGCGATGTTAATTTAACATATGCTTTAAAAAAATATGATGAAAATTTAGATAAGAATTATATCTTTGAGTTAGAACACGGAAGTATCTTTACATTCAACAATAAAACCTTTAAAAAAGGTTCAATTAGAAGAACACGTATTGAATGCATTGAATTACATAGTAAAAGAACCTATTTATTCAATCAAAATGCTGAAGTGGATTTAATAAATTAAAAAAATGGAAATGGAAAATACAGACAACAAGCCAATTGAGAATTCTGACTCAAAAAATCAAACTACAGAAAATCAACCTAAGCTTATCTGGGAAAGCATTAAGACGTTTTTATTAGAATTGTTAAGCATACGTTTTGATACCGATCAAAAAGGTACTATTGAAGATATTAAAGGAAATATTTCCATGAAAGGGCATACCGCCTGGGTATTGGTTTTTTCAATTTTAATAGCTTCCATTGGGTTAAATGTAAGTTCAACAGCCGTTGTGATTGGCGCAATGCTTATATCACCTTTAATGGGACCCATTTTAGGTGTTGGACTTTCTATTGGTATCAATGATATTGACACTTTAAAACGCTCTTTAATCAATTTAGGAGTAATGGTTGGCTTGAGCTTAGGTACATCATTTTTATTTTTCTTAATTCCTTTATTTAGAAATGAAACGCCCGAAATTTTAGCTAGAACGGCACCAGATGTTCGCGATGTTTTTATAGCTATTGCTGGTGGATTGGCTTTAATTATTGCATTAAGCAGAAGAAGTAAACAAACAAATACCATTGCAGGTGTAGCCATTGCTACTGCATTAATGCCTCCTCTTTGCACTGCGGGATATGGGTTAGCAACTTGGAATTTAGCTTATTTTGGTGGGGCTATGTTTTTATTTACCATAAACACTATTTTTATAGCATTAGCAACTTTTGTAATTGTAAAGTACTTGAAATTTCCAGTGGTGAAATACCTCAATTCTACAAAAAGAAAACACATTGCCCAAACTGCGTCTTTTGTGGCATTGGTTGTATTGGCTGCTAGTATTTATATGTTTATTAATTTATTTCAACAAAACCAATTTAAACAATCCTCTCAAAAATTTATTGTTGATTTAAAAAGTGACGGTATCAGTATTATTGATGAAAACGATGAAAACATAGATTATCAGAACAGAAAACTTACCATATTTGTTTATGGAGATTTGTTATCAAATGATGAAATTGAAAAATGGAAAAATAAACTTCCAGAATATGGGTTAGAAAATACTACCCTAATAATCAATCAAGGTTCCGATGATTCTGATTTGCGTCACGAAGTAAAATCACTATCTGAATTATATGCTCGGAATCAAGAAATTATTTCATCCCGCGATAAATCTATCAATGAAAAAGAGGAAAAAATTAAAATTCTAGAATCTGAAATCAGCAAGTATTTTAAAAACCAAATTCCTTTTCTTCAAGTTAGTAAAGAAGCACAGATACTGTTTAATGGCTTATCTGAAATTAGTTATGGCAATATTTTGATTAACAATTTTAAAACAATTGATACCATTTCCGCATTTAACACCAAGTGGTACGATTCAATTCCTAATAATAAAATTCAAGAACTTCAACTTAAAAAATGGTTAAAAACACGTTTGGAACTTGATACTTTGGTGGTGACTAGAAATCCATAATAATTCCTATTTTAGGTAAAATTGTTCCTGAAGTATTGTCAACTTCCTCTAACAAATATTTTGAATTATCAGTTGGATCAATTAAATAATTTCCATCAGCATCGGTTTGTCGAATTAAAAATGATTGCTGCTGTGTTTCTGAACCTAAAATATTTTGAATATCAACATATAAGTTTAGCGAGAAATGTTTCCAATACCACGTTTTATCAACACGAACATCTAACTGATTGTACAACTCAAAACGCAATGTATTTAATTCATTATAATCTAAAATACCACTATTATTCACATTGTAGTTTTCTATATTAGCAGATGCATCATAGTCATATGGTGTAAATGGCTGACCTCCAACCAATCTGAATTTGGCTCCCAATTCCCAGTTTTTATTGAACTTTTTACCTCCGGTTGCTGTCAATAAATTTCTATTGTCCCAACTTGAAGAAATGTATTGATTATTATTGTCTTTAAATTCACTTCTTACATATGTATAAGATAATATTCCATACAAGCCACTATAAGATTTTTTTTGTAAAAACACTTCAAATCCATAAGATCTTCCTTTCGAAGTAGAAGTAACTTCCTCATTACCAACCACACCAAAATCAGCACCTAAATTGGCTAAACTAATTTGATTTTCAACAGAGAAAGGATAGTTCTTATACCCTTTATAAAAACCTTCTAAAGTGATTTTTGAACTTGTATTTGGTTTAAATTCCAACCCAGCAACCAAATGATCAGCAGTAATATATTCTAACCCATTTTCTTCATTAACTAAGACTCCATTATTATCTCTATAACCCATAATAGTATATGAAGGCATTTGATTGTAAATACCTGCAGAAGCATTTACAGCCCATTTATTAGACAAAGCAAAGGCCAACGAAAGTCTCGGTGAAAATTGCTTAAATAGGTTCGACATTTCAGTATCATAATCTACACCATCAAACCTAAATCCAAATGAAACATTAAATCTTGAATCAAAATACGCTTTTGAAATTTGTCCAAAAACTCCATATTTAAACAATGATAAATTTGAGGTAAAATCGATAATTTCAATCCCAGATTCGTTTGCAAATTTTTGGTAGGTAGCATTGTAATATTTTACTTGTTCTAAACCTGCACCAAAACTTAGCATGTAATTATTTTTCAAAGTTGAAAAGTTCTCATACCGTAATTTATTTTCTGTTTCTCTTGAAGAATAGTTCAATAATAAATCTTCAAAATTCCCAGTATTATTTTCATACTTATCGGCAACATTATCCCATTGATTTCTGCTTAATACAAGCTGCTGTGTCGCTTTTTCTCCATAATGCTTATATGACAATCCAACGGTATAATTCCACTGATTTTGTACGGGTATATTACTTAGTATATAATCATTTCTTTTTAAATCATCTTCATCAGTAACACCATCATTAACCTCTTCATTCAATTTAAACTTATCAATAGCTCCAAGTCCAATTAAAGACAATTCATTTTTCTCATCAAATTTATGTTTTACATTTAATTGAAAATCATTGTAAGTTGGTAAAAACGGTAATTTTAATAACTTAAACAAACCACTTAGATAAGATTGGCGAGCTGAGGCAATAAAAGTAGTTTTCTTACCCATAGGACCATCTACAGTTATTCCTCCATCAGACGTTCCTATAGTGGCTCTTACATTCACTTTCTCAGGATCTCCTTCTTTCATACTAAATTCAATTATTGAACTCAAAGCATTTCCTCTGTTCGCACTAAAAGCACTAGAATAAAAATCTGCTTTACGCACCAAATCGGCATTTATAATCCCTACAGGTCCTCCGGTTGATCCCTGAGTCTGAAAGTGATTGATAACAGGAACTTCAACTCCGTCTAAATAAAATTTATTTTCTGAAGGAGATCCTCCTCTAATAATAATATCATTTCTAAACCCAGGATTTGAGGCTACACCAGGGAAGGATTGAATTACCTTTAACACATCTCGATCCCCTCCAGGATTTTTTTCTATTTCCGCAATACCAATGGATTGATAGGAAACTGGATTCTCCATAGACTTTTTAAACAATTTTGATTGTATAACAACTTCGTCTAATTGTTCATTGTTTATAGACATTTCAAACAAAACAAATGGTGCTTTTTCTTTTGTAACTAAATAATCATCAGAAAAAATTGTTTGATAGCCTACAAATGATGCTTGTAGTTTAACATAGCCCAAAGGTGAATTATTAATTTTAAATTCCCCATTCTCATCTGAATTTATTCCAATATTTGTTCCTGCAACTAAAATGTTAACAAACGGCAACACTTCCCTAGTTTGGGCATCAATCACTTTTCCTTTTATTGAACCTGTCTCTTGAGCAAACGATACAGACAAGCAAAGAATTAAGAATAAGAAACTATATAATTTTTTCATAAGATCAATATTTTTGACAAATATACAAATTGTGTTTAACTTAACTTGTTTTTTATTAAACATATTATAATTAAGCTAAAAAAAACCTAAATAATTACATTTAGGTTTGTGGTGAGAGAAGGATTCGAACCTTCGAAGCTTGCGCAGCAGATTTACAGTCTGCCCTCGTTGGCCACTTGAGTATCTCACCAAAAAATAAAAAAACTTCTCTTTAAATCGAGAAGCTTTTTGTGACCGGGCTGGGGCTCGAACCCAGGACCACCTCCTTAAAAGGGAGGTGCTCTACCAACTGAGCTACCAGGTCATTTTTTCCTTTTTAGCGGCTGCAAATATAGTGGTATATTTTAAAAAAACAAAGAACTTTTCTATTTTGTTTCATTTAAATATGCCTCTCTAACTTTCTTAAACAAGTTTGATGAATACACAAATTTCACAACCGCCTCATTTTCAGTTTTAAATATCTCTTTATTTGTGCCTTCCCATGCTTTTACACCATCTTTTAAAAATATTATTTTTTCACCAATTTCCATCACTGAATTCATATCATGAGAATTAATTACGGTAATAATATCATATTCTTTGGTAATTTCCTGAATTAAATTATCAATTACAGTAGCTGTATTTGGATCCAATCCAGAGTTAGGTTCATCACAAAACAGATACCTCGGATTCATTACAATTGCTCTTGCAATGGCTACCCTTTTTTGCATACCGCCCGATAATTCAGCTGGAAATTTTTTATTTACATCATCAAGATTCACCCTATTCAAAACAAAATTTACACGTTCTCTCATTTGCTTGAAAGGCTGGTCTGCAAACATTTTTAGCGGAAACATAATGTTTTCTTCTACAGTTAAAGAATCATATAAAGCACCTCCCTGAAAAACCATTCCAATCTCTTGCCTTAATTGTCTATGATCCTTAACACTTAGTTCTGTGTGTTTTCTCCCATCAAAAGAAATAATACCCTCTTCAGGTATATGTAAGCCCAATAAACATTTCAACAAAACTGTTTTACCAGAGCCACTTTGTCCAATAATCATGCTCGTTTTTCCTTTTTCAAAAGTGGTTGAAATTCCTTTTAAAACTGGTTGTCCATTAAATTGTTTATATAAATTTTCAACTTCAATCATTTATCCTAAGAGCATTTGAGTTAAGAAATAATTTAACAGAATGATTACAACACTTGTCCAAACTACTGCCTTGGTACTAGACCTTCCTACTTCTAAGGAACCTCCTTTAACATAGTAGCCATGGTAGGCTGGAATTGTTGCAATTACAAAAGCAAAAACCAAAGTTTTTGTTAGTGCGTATTTAATATAATAAGGATTAAAATCAAGTCTTATACCATATACATAATCTTCAGTAAAAAATAAATCGGTTAAAGAACCAGCAATATAGCCACCGTAAATTCCCAAAACCATTGCCAATAAAATAAGCAAAGGATAAAAAAACAGCACTGCAATGATTTTTGGTAAAACCAAATAATTTAGAGAATTGATACCCATAACTTCCAAAGCGTCAATTTGCTCTGTAACACGCATCGTTCCAATACTTGATGTTATATACGAACCTACTTTACCTGCCAAAATAACAGACATAAAAGTAGGAGCGAATTCTAATATCACAGACCGTTTGGTCGCAAAACCAATTAAATATTTTGGAATAAAAGGACTATCAACACTTAAAGCCGTTTGTATCGCTACAACTCCACCAACAAAGAAGGAAATAAACATAACGATACCCAGAGATTTTAAGCCTAAATCTTCAATTTCTCTAAACAACATTTCTCTAAAAACCGACCATTTTTGTGGCTTTTTAAAAACCTGTTTTAGCATT
>ENA-UOYD01000339-UOYD01000339.1-marine-metagenome-genome-assembly--contig:-NODE-339-length-10844-cov-3.760565_pt1 | contig 10844 bp, 7 predicted proteins | sample MGYA00238169_ERZ767097 | MGnify/ENA primary metagenome ERZ767097 (study PRJEB28937, sample SAMN06267346) | marine metagenome | isolation source: Columbia River Estuary | place: USA:Columbia River Estuary... | reverse complement strand
GATTTAAAAGTAGAAGGAGCCATGGAGGACTTACTTAAGGATGCTGTAAAACCTAATTTAGTACAAACACTTGAAGGAAATCCAGCTATTATTCATGGAGGCCCATTTGCTAATATTGCTCAAGGAACTAACTCGGTTATAGCTACCAGAATGGGAATGACTTTGGGAGAATATACCGTAACAGAGGCGGGTTTCGGGGCAGATCTTGGTGCTGAAAAGTTTTTGGATATAAAATGTCAAAGTGCAGGATTAACTCCAAAAGCAGTAGTCATTACAACCACTATAAGAGCTTTAAAATATCATGGAGGTGTGGATTTAAAGTTGTTAACAGAACCAAATGTTACAGCCTTAAAAAAAGGGTTGCCCAATTTAGAAAAGCATTTAGAAAACATTAAACAGTTCGGGTTAACACCCGTAATTGCTATTAATCGATTTATGTCTGATCATGATGATGAAATTGAAATTATTAAAGAGTATGCCAAAAAAAATAATATTAGAGTAGCATTGGCTGAAGTTTGGGAAAAGGGCGGAAAAGGAGCTTTAGAATTGGCACAACATGTGGTTGATATTGTTGAAGAAGGGTCTTCTGATTTTAAACCCTTATACAATTGGGACCTTGATGTGAAATCTAAAATTGAAATGATTGCCACAAAAATTTATGGGGCCGATGGGGTAGAATATTCGGGGTTGGCAAACAGGAATTTAAAAACGATTACCAATTTAGGCTTAGATCATTTGCCCGTTTGCATAGCGAAAACTCAAAAATCATTATCAGATAATCCAGCTTTGTTGGGTCGGCCAAAAGGATTTATTATTACCATAAGAGAAATTGAAATAGCCGCCGGAGCTGGTTTTTTAGTGCCAATATCAGGTGATATGATGCGTATGCCGGGACTTCCTGCGCATCCGGCATCAGAAAACATTAACATTGATAATGATGGCAACATTAGCGGTTTATTTTAAATTAGTGTAACTTCAAAAAAGTAAAGAAAGAAAAAGAAAAGATGGCGACAAGAAACTATGAAGGAGTGAAATTTGATTTTAAATCAAGTAACAAAATTGTTGATTCTTTAACAATTGAAGAAGCTTTACAAATCAATATCAATAACAAACCTTTTACGATTACTATGCGTACTCCAGGAGAAGACGTTAGTTTAGTACGTGGCTTGTTGCATTCAGAAGGCATCATAAATGATGTGAAATTTATACCAGACATTGTTCTTAAAAAAGAAAACAAAAACGGTATTGTTACGATTGTAGATGTTAATATTCCTGAAAATAAACTTGGTGAAGGCTATTTAAATAGCCGTAGTTTGCTGTCCGTATCGTCTTGTGGAATATGTGGCAAAACGGAATTGGGAGATTTAGCCTTTATTGGAAAAACGATTGACAACAATAAAAAGATTGAGATTGGTTTAATTGATGAGTTGTTCAATAAAATGAATGAGCATCAACATGATTTTATGGAGTCTGGAGGCACTCATGCCGCTGCAGCATTTTCATTAGAGGGCCGGTTACTGTGCTCCATGGAAGATATTGGGCGTCATAATGCAGTTGATAAAGTAGTAGGTAAGCTAATAACTCTGGATACATTAGATCAGGCTAAAATCATTACGGTTAGCGGGCGTGTTTCTTATGAAATAGTGATTAAGTGTTTCAAGGCAAGAATCCCTTTTTTAGCGGCAGTTTCAGCCCCTTCATCACTTGCTGTTGATTACGCAAAAGAACTAGGAATTACACTTTTTGCCTTTTGTAGAGATGGCAGAAGCACCTGTTATTCAAATCCCCAAAGGACAAAAAAAAGTAACTCAAACAAAAAAGTAAGTTAAGTCAAATGTCAGATAATTTAAGTGAACTTTTAGGCAGAAAAGGAATTGATGATAATTTCTTTGATAGATTAGGAAAACTGAGCCATCCCAGTGGTTCTCCTTCTCCTGATGATATGGAAAAATTAGCTGAGGAGTTTTTGATTGGCAAAGCAAATGCCTTTGGAACAGCAAGTTTTTATGATTTTTTAAAACCTGAGAACAAGGGTAAAAAAGTATATGTCTGCAATGGTACCGCTTGTGTCTGCGCTGGTACACAGAAAAAAGTAACAGATTCACTTGGAGACTATTTTGATGCTGAAGACATTGGACATATGACCTGCTTAGGAAGATGCCATGAGAATTCAGCATTTCATTTTCAAGGAAAGAATTATTCAGGAAAAGCAGTTGAATATTTAGGTGAACTAATTAAACATGACAGTGATTTAAACATTGATAAATATACTGTTAAGGCTTCTGGAAAAGCCATTTTAACAAAAGATTTCTCATCTGTTTCTAAACATTATGAGCCTTTTTTAGAAGCACTTAAAAAGGACTCGTCAAAGGTATTAGAAGAAATAAAAATCTCAAATTTAAGAGGTCGTGGCGGTGCAGGTTTTCCAATGGGAATGAAACTTGAGTTTTGCAGGAAAGAGGAAAATAAGAATAAATTTATTATCTGTAATGCTGATGAAGGTGATCCAGGCGCCTATTCTGACCGGTATTTATTGGAAAAACAACCGCATGCTGTTTTATTTGGGATGTTAATTGCCGGTTATGTGACTCATGCAAGTCATGGAATTTTATATATAAGAGCTGAATATCCGGAGGCAGCAAGAATTGTTCAAAAAGCGATTGATGTACTTCGTTTAGAAGGATTATTAGGAGAAAATATAGCGGGAAGTAATTTTAATTTCGATTTGAAAATTATTCAGGCCCAAGGCTCCTATATCTGTGGAGAGGAAACAGCCTTAATTAATTCTATTGAAGGCCAGCGTCCGGAGGTAAGAGTCCGCCCACCTTATCCAGCACAAAAAGGATTGTTTAATAAACCAACAGTAGTAAATAACGTTGAAACTTTAGCAGCTTTACATTTTATTGTTTCTAATGGAGGTGAATCATGGAAAAAAACAGGAACAGAACGTTCATCAGGGACAAAACTAATTTGTCTTGACAGCTTTTTTAAGAATCCGGGATTGTATGAAGTAGAGATGGGAACTTCTTTAATGAAAGTAGTTAATGAATTAGGAGGCGGCTTTAAAACAGAAGTTAAAGCCATTCAGATTGGCGGACCTTTAGGTGGATTAGTCCCAATTGAAAAAATTAAGGATTTAACTGTCGATTTTGAATCTTTTTCAAAAGAAGGATTTTTATTAGGGCATGGGTCATTTGTATGTATTCCTCATGATTTTCCTATGATTAAGTTTATTGAACACCTTTTTGATTTTGCCTCCTATGAAAGTTGCGGAAAATGTTTTCCCTGCAGATTAGGCACAAAAAGAGGTCAGGAATTATCTGAAAAGGCCATGACATCTGATTACAAAATAGATAAACAATTATTTAATGATCTTTTATCGACTCTTGAAAAGGGGTCCTTATGTGCTCATGGTGGCGGCATTCCATTACCTATAAGAAATGCGTTACATTATTTTAATGACGAATTAAAACCATACTTCAACTAATTCAGAAAAGAATGAAAACGGCATATATTGACAATCAGGCTTTTAATATAGATGAAGGAGAGACCATTCTATCATTTATAAGACGGTATAAAGAAGCTTCTTTGGTACCTACCTTGTGTGATGCTCCTAATTTAGAGCCTTTTGGTTCTTGCAGAGTGTGTAGTGTTGAGGTATCAAATCAGAAAAACGGGCCGGTTAAAACGGTGGCGTCCTGCCACACACCTGTGGCTGAAGGACAGTATATATTTACAAGCAGCCCAGCCGTTAAACAATTGCGTAAAAATATTATAGAACTGGTTTTAACAGACCATCCCTTAGATTGTTTAACCTGTGAGGTTAATGGGAATTGTGAATTACAAACCGTAGCTGCCCAAGTAGGAATTCGTGAAGTACGCTATCCTGAAGGGGCGAATCATTTATCTAGGAAAAAGGATTTGAGTCATCCTTACATGACTTCAGATTTATCAAAATGTATCAATTGTTATCGATGTGTTCGCGCCTGTGACGAAGTTCAAGGTGAGTTTGTATTGAGTATGGCTGGAAGAGGATTTGATTCGCATATTATAAAAGGATTAGACCAGAGTTTTGAAGCATCAGATTGTGTGAGTTGTGGGGCTTGTTCTCAAGCCTGTCCAACATCAGCAATTTCAGATGTTTTTCAATCCAAGGCAAAACACGCAACTAATACCACCAGAACCATATGTACTTATTGTGGTGTGGGTTGTAATCTAGAGGTTTCAACCAATAATGGAGAAATTTTAAGTATTAGAGCACCATATGATGCTGAGGTCAATCAGGGTCATACCTGTTTAAAAGGGCGATATGCTTTTAAATTCTACAACCATCCAGACCGATTAAATAGTCCAATGATCAAAAGAAACGGTCAATTTGAAAAGGTGAGTTGGGACGAAGTATATAGCTATATCACTGATAAATTTATAGGATATAAGGAAGAATTTGGGCCAGACTCCATGGCTGGAATATCATCTTCTCGCTGCACCAACGAAGAAAATTATTTAATGCAAAAATTCTTCAGAGCCGTTATTAACACGAATAATATTGATGGTTGTGCAAGGGTTTGTCATTCACCAACGGCTTTAGGGATGCAGCGTACTTATGGTACAGGAGCTGCTACCAACTCAATAGATGATTTAAAAGACACTAATTGTATCATGGTCATTGGAGCTAATCCTACGGATGCACATCCGGTTACCGGCGCTAAGTTGAAACAGTTTTCAATGAAATCACAAAATGTATCTATTGTTATTGATCCACGAAGAACAGAATTGGCAAAATACGCTACCCATCATCTAGCTTTAAGGCCAGGAACGAATGTAGCGGTTCTTAATATGATGATGTATTATATCATTACAGAAGGATTAGTAGATAATAATTTTATTAAGAACCGAACTGAAGGCTATGAAGATTTTAAAAGGGAGTTGCTTTCTATAGATTTAGAACATATAGAGAAAGTTTCTGGAGTGAACCGTCATGATGTTCGGGCTGCAGCCATAGCTTATGCAACAGCTCCAAATGCCATGTCGTTTCATGGTTTAGGTGTTACAGAACACTCTCAGGGAACCTTTACGGTAATGCAAATTGCAGATTTGGCGATGATGACTGGTAATATTGGAAGAAGAGGGGTCGGCGTTAATCCGTTAAGAGGACAAAACAATGTCCAGGGTTCTGCTGATATGGGGGTTCAACCACACCAAGGAGCTGGATATTTAGATGTTACTAAAGATGATGTCAATAAAAAATACAATGCATTTTATGGTGCAGAAGTCCCAAAACATATTGGATATAAAATTCCTGAAATGTTTGATGCTGCCTTAAAAGGAAAATTAAAAGCCATTTGGATTATTGGAGAGGATGTAGTACAAACAGATCCTAATACTCAAAAAGTCATAAAAGCCCTTGAAGCAACAGATTTAGTGATTGTTCAGGAATTGTTTATGACTGAAACGGCAAAATATGCTGATGTCATTTTACCCGGAGCCTCTTTTTTAGAGAAAAGTGGCACATTTACTAATGGAGAAAGAAGAGTTCAGGCGGTGCGTGAAGTCGTTAAACCAATTGAAGGCGCAAAACCAGATGGTCAAATTATTGTTGAAGTTATGAACAAAATGGGTTATAAACAACCGGACTATACACCAGATGGTATGCTGGAAGAAATTTCACAAATTGTACCATTTTTTGCAGGAATTCGCTGGGATAGATTAGGAAAAAATGGTTTACAGTGGCCAGTCAAACTAGACGGAACAGATACAAAAATTTTGCATCAGGAAAGTTTTAAAAGAGGCAGAGGCTACTTTAAATTTAATCCTTGGCAGGAAACAGCAGAACTAACAGAACATGCCAAAGACTACCCATTAATTCTTACTACCAATAGAGAATTAGAACACTATAATTGTGGCGCTATGACAAGGCGAACAGCTAATGAACAAATTTTGAATGATGATTATTTAATGATAAACCCTAAAGATGCCGGTACGTATTTAATAAATGACGGAGATTATGTTTGTGTGGAATCGCCCAGAGGTAAGGTAGATGTAAAAGCAAGAATTACAGATGAAGTAAAAGAAGGCATTTTAAGTACTACTTTTCATTTTCCTGATATTATGATTAATAATATCACAGGGGACATTCATGATTCTGAAGCGATGTGTCCGGAATATAAAGTTGTGGCTGTGAAAATCAGAAAGAGTAAAGGGAAATATAAAAAACAACTCAGCTAATTTTCTAATACCTGACATTTGTCATGTTTTATTATTTAAATATATGTTAGTTTTCGGCGACTAATTCAAGTAAATATTATTAAGTGAAAGGTGAAGTAAGCCTAACATAAGCCTTGCAAAAATGCAGGGCTTTTTTTATTATCTTTAAAAAGCGGGTGTTTATTAATCCATTCACACATTTCTATAAGAATTAGGCACAAAAGACCATGAGTATTGAACCAATAGAGCAATTAAGAGTATCCATAAAGGAATTGATAGCAAGATTACAGTCTTTTAAATATTTGATGTGGGAAGAAGAATTGGAGGATTTTGAGTATTATGAAAGTTTTATCATCACAGACCAGACTAATAAGGAGATCTGTTTTTCAATATTAGAAAGATTATCTTTAATAGAAACAAGGCTACTTAAAAGGATTAAATAATAACATTAAAATGAATGTTTATATGATATAAAAAAAGAGATGTATAAGTGTACATCTCTTTTTCTGAGTTAATTATGAAAAACCCCTTTCCTTAATATTTAAGTGCGTTGTAGAATCGAAGGGTTCTCCTTTTTTTAAAGACCTCTTAAAATAATTAAAAATTATCCAATTACGCATTGATAAATATCAATTTAAATGTTTGGTCACAAAGGCCAATTAATTCAATACTATAATTATTTAAACAAACAGGAAGATTTTTTTAAACGAATACAGAATTTACACTTTTTACTTCAGTAATTGATTGACGTTTGGTGTTATAAACAATCTTAATAAGAAACTTATCTATTACATAATAATTAATTAGGATATCATTTAATATGTAATTATCTAAAAAGATGCCGTTGCTTCCGGTATAAGCAAGTTTTTCATCAAGACTTAAACGGTTAAAGTTGTAAAGTGACATTCGATTTTATTTAATGATGTTTTTTTGAGCTTAAGAACATTGAAAATAAAAGACAAAAACAAAAACCTAAATGATAAATATCAATCACAAATTTTTATTTCGAATAAACTATTAACAGGTTTTGATTATAACGGTCACCTTTTAAAGGACAGAAACCAAACATTTGTCATGTTTTATTTAAAAGAAATATAGTACATTTTGCAGGCTGCTTTGAGTATATGTTTTATATATGAAAATTATATAAATATTTATTTGAATTAGTAGAGCCTTGCAGGAATGCAGGGCTTTTTTGCAATATAATTTAAGAGATAAGACCGACCTTTTAGGTGTGTAATCCATTTAAAAAGGGACAAGTTTTAAATCTCATCCCTTTTGTTTAAAAGTTTTTAATTTGTTATTACAGGAAAGCCTCTGTCTCTCATCAAGGCTTCAATTTTTGCATCACGACCTCTAAATAATCTATAGGCTTCAGCAGGATCAACAGAGTTTCTTGGCGCAAATAAATATTTAACAAGTTTGTTGGCCATTTCCTTATCATAAAATCCACCAGGAGCTTCAGCGAAGGCCTCTGAGGCATCAGATGTCAATACATCTGCCCACATATATCCATAATAAGCAGTGGCATATCCTTCACCAGAGAAAACATGACCAAAATGCGGAGATCTATGGCGCATTGGTAATTCTTTGGGCATTTTTAATTCTGAAAGTGTTTCACGTTCAAATTTGTCCACATCTATATTTGCGGGATCTGCCATATGGAATTTCATATCCATAATGGCCGATGCCAAATACTCAGTAGTAGAAAACCCTTGATTAAACGTGGCTGCATTCTTGATCTTTGCCACTAATTCGGCAGGTATTGGCTCTCCTGTTTTATTATGCACTAAAAAGTTGTTAATAACATCATCTGTAGATAACCAACGTTCTAATAATTGAGATTGAAACTCGGTATAATCTCTTACACCGCCATTCAAAGTTGGGTATTTTACATTCGAAGATAAAGAGTGTAACGCATGACCAAACTCATGGAAAAAGGTGGTGGCATCATCCCAGGAAACTAATAAAGGTTCACCTGGTGCAGGTTTTATAAAGTTTGAATTGTTTGCTGATAATACATTTTTATTACCATCAAAAGTTGTGTGACTTCTGTATGATGTTGCCCATGCACCAGAACGTTTACCTTCTCTTGCGTAAGGATCGAGGTACCAAAGTCCTATGTTTTCTCCAGTATCTTTATCTGTTACTTCCCATACTTTTACATCTTCATGAAAAACCGGTACCGATCCTTCAGGAACAGGAGTAAACTTAAAGTTTAATAATCTTCCTGCCACATAATGCATGGCGTCTGTAAGTTTATCAAGCTGAAGATATTGCTTAACTTCATCAGAGTCTAAATTGTATTTTAATTTCCTGACTTTTTCGGCGTAAAATCTATAATCCCATGGTTCAATAGTGATATTATCTCCATTTTTATCGGCTACAGCTTGCATATCGGCTACTTCTTCAGCAACTCTTGCAATAGCAGCGGGCCACACGGCTTCCATTAAGGCCATGGCATTTTCAGGAGTTTTTGCCATTCTATCTTGTAAACGCCATTCCGCATAATTTTTATATCCTAATAGCTCAACACGCTCTCTTCGTAGTTTAAGAATATCTGCAATAATTTGATTATTGTCATAGTCATCTCCATTGTCTCCTCTTGAATAATAATTGGTCCAGACTTGTTTACGTAATTCTCTTTCAGTAGAATAAGTTAAGAAAGGATCCATTGAAGACCTGGTATTTGTTATGGCATATTTACCTTCTTGTCCTTTGTCTGCCGCAATTTTTGCAGCAGATTTTACAAACCCTTCTGAGAGGCCTCCTAATTGTTCTTTTGTTAAATAGGTAATATAGTTTTCTTCATCGTGTAATACATTGTTTGAAAACTTCGTATATAAACTGGACAGTTCTTTATTAATGGCTGCATAACGTTCTTTTTTTTCTTTATCAAGTTCTGCGCCATTCATTTCAAATCCTTTATACGTTAGCTCAACAACACGTTGTTGGTCAGCTTCAAGAGGGTTTTTTAATGACACATCATAAACCGCCTTAACACGTTGAAATAACTTTTCGTTTTGAGTAATTTTGGATCTAAATTCAGAGAATAAAGGCGCTAATTCTGTCTGAATGTCCCTGAATTCGGGCGTAGACATATTACCGCTTAAAATACCATAATAACTAAAGCCTCTATCAAGTTCTTTACCTGAACGCTCCATTTCTTCAATAGTATTTTCAAAAGTAGGAGCCTCTGGATTATTGGCGATGGCGTCAATATCTTTTAAATTTAAATCCATACCTTGAATCATTCCTGCTTTTACATCTTCAACTTTCATTTGGTCAAATGCAGGAACACCTCCGTAGGGGCCTGTCCATTCTTTCAATAATAAATTATCAACAAGAGGTTCTTCTTCTTTTTCTTTTTTACAACTAATAATAGTAATTATAACTATTAAAAAAAGCATTAAGTGTTTTGTGCTAGGATGTTTTGTCATCGTTTTGAGTTTAAATTAAAATCGCTAAAAAACCAGCTTTACAATTTGTAAAAATCGAAGCTAGTTAGTAACTAAAGCAAGCAAATTACCTTTTTATTAAGGCTAATTCCCTAACATTTGTCATATTTTAATTTCAAAAAAACACTTATAATATTAGTTTGGTCGTTAAGGTTTATTTTTTTAAATATTTAGTTTACTTTAGTTTTTTGTGTTTAGTACAATTATTGTTATGTGTTATCATATTTCTTTAACTAAAAAAGACGAAACTATAAGGAAACGTTTTGATATTCCTCAAAGCGATTTAAATGTTTACACCCCTTTTTATCACAGAAACGGCTTTGAACAAGAGGCGATTTATATTATTAAAGATATTGAGCCTTTTAACTTTAGGCCTGCCTATTGGGGAATGCTTCCAGAAAGTTATAATCTTAACGAAAGAAGGGCTTTTTTAAAGAAAAGTAACACACTAAATGCAAGGGCCGAGGGATTGCTGGAAAGCCCATTGTTTAATAAATCCATAGAGCATAATCGGTGTTTAATACTTGCAGATGGTTTTTTTGAACCCCACGGGTTTAATGGGCAAAATTATCCTCATTACATTACATATAAAGACCATTCCATAATGGGCATTGCTGGTATTTATACAGAACTTGATGAGCATGTTTTCACCGTTTCTTTAATTACAACGCTGGCAAATGATTACTTCAAAAAAATACATAATAAAAAAAATAACCTTGGAGAATATAGAATGCCTTTAGTTCTGGATGAAAGTGATGAGTGTGATTGGCTAGACACTAATTTACAAATTGAGCAAGTAAATGAATTATTAAGTTCTTTTACAAATAAAGAATTTGAATCTTATACGGTTTCAAAAGATGTTATGAACTCACATGTAAATAGTAATTATTCTAATATTTTAAATAAAGTTAATTATCCAGAGTTACATACTTTGTTTTAAGAAAGCTGTTTAGTTTTTATGACTTCTAATTATCACATCGGTTCTCCATTGATTTTTTACATTGTTTTTTTTAAATTAAATAAATGATAAAAAAAAAGGACTCAAATTATTGAGTCCTTTTTTTGATTGATTTTGATTGATGATTTGTATTTAAAGAATCTTATTTAAATCTTCTTATATTATTCCAAGCGTAACTTTTGGTATTGTCAAATGTTCTGTGTAAATGATTGTTTTTTGTAGTT
>ENA-UOYD01000338-UOYD01000338.1-marine-metagenome-genome-assembly--contig:-NODE-338-length-10867-cov-4.820760_pt1 | contig 10867 bp, 6 predicted proteins | sample MGYA00238169_ERZ767097 | MGnify/ENA primary metagenome ERZ767097 (study PRJEB28937, sample SAMN06267346) | marine metagenome | isolation source: Columbia River Estuary | place: USA:Columbia River Estuary... | reverse complement strand
TATCATCAATATTTATCTTTTCAGGATTGAATGGTACATTGCCTCTTTGGGTTTGTGACCACAACAATAAATCTTCAATTAGTTTATAGATTGTTTTTGCTGAGTCATCAATAATCTTAATCATATTAATTTTTTCCTGGATTATGAATTTTTTTCAATTTTGGTAACTTTTTGATATCCGTCAGGTCAAACACAAACACAGACATATCATGATCGTATAGTTTGTCGGAAATGGTGATTTGTAATTTTTTTGAATTGGTTTGTAAAAAAAATGAACATATTTCTTATACTACTAGCTGCTGGTGATAGCAAAAGATTAAGATCTAATACACCAAAACCATACCAAATTATAAACAATAAAGTCTACTGCAATTATAGTGGTACACTTTTCTGTGATTACATCCGAAAGCCCTCCGAGGCTGATTGGCCTGCATACTTTGCCAAGATGATTGAGTATGCTCTGGGCATGGACTTTGCTCCTTCCATTCGTGACAGTGCTTCTTCAATGCAATTGCTGGCTAATCAGTATCTTAACGCTAGTCGTATGGCTCGCTTTACTGACTCGCAACAACATCCGCAAACAGCAATCCAGGATCGCCCATTTATTAACGTGAGGTACTAATGCCTAAGTCACAATTTCAGCAAACCAGCTTTGCCAGTGGTGAGTTGTCACCATTACTTAAAGGCCGTACCGATCTTGAGCAATACTACAAGGGCGCACAGGATGCCGAAAACGTAGTTATCGTACCTCAAGGTGGTGTTAAGCGCAGACCTGGAACTAAGTTTATAGATTCTATTGAGGGTACAGTTGTTAGACAAACAACCTACACGCCTACAACTGGAGCTAATGGTGGAACTCCTGCAAATCTTAATGATGGTAATGACAATACTTATTCAATAGCTAATGCGAATGTTAGTGCTACACCTAAATGGTTAGTAGCACAATATGATGTAGGCATAACTCCCTCGGAGTATTTGTTTATTGATGTTAGAAATACTACAATATTGTTAAATGCGAATACAGATAATATTGCCGCTAACATTTTTATTGAGTATTCAGACAACTTTAATAATTGGTTTGAGGTTGGTAGTTTCCGCATTAATGACACTTCTCAGCGAAATCACAGAGTTAAAATTGATGGGCAACAACACCGATACTGGCGCATTGTAACAGACCTTGTGGTCGGTCAAGGCTATTCACTTCGTGTTGGCGAGTTTAATTTAAAGTCAGTAATTGCAAGTCCTTCTAGTAATGTTAAAACATTTAGTTGGGAGTATGCTGCTGATCAAAGTTATCTTTGCGTGTTAAGTGAAACTAACTTACGTTTTTATCGTACTCCGCATGAGGGCAGTTCGGAAACAGTTTATATAGCTGATGTTATTGTTCCTTATTCAGGAGTAGATATTAATGATGTTAAGGTTACTCAAACAGAAGGCGTAATGCTGATGTTTCATGGTAACTACCCACCTGAGAGAATTATATTTGACGGTACTGATAATCCTGACGGCTTTACTTCAGGTGAGGTTCCGTTTGCTAATGTGCCAGAGTGGGACTATGACGACAAGTACAGCCCTGTCCCTGTTACTTGCATTCAAGACATATTATTTAGTAACTTTAATAAGGGCGAAACATATCAAATAGATGTTCAAGGTGTGTTAAGTAAAAACATTACTTTTGCTGGCGATAATAATAATGATCCAGACGCCAACAGTGCTACAGCTTTTAACTTGCAAAGAGGTCTGCAAGATATGCCTGTCTTTAATGACCGAGGCATTACAGTAACAAGAACTGCTGGTAACACATATCGCATTGAAATAGCTAACGATTCTGCTGATAGGTTTGAATTATTTTCTGGGTTTCCTACGTCTTCAAATGCAGGTAGCACAGACAGTATAGGCTTTACTCTTATTCAGCAAGGCTCTCCAAGACATGAGCCTGTATGGAGTGTTAAGCCTGACAATTGGGTAGCAGCTAACGATTACATTGTTGGCGACAAAGTATTTACTGTTACAGGCAACTGGTATTCTTGCACTGTTGCTGGAACATCAGCGGCAGCAGGGTTTGGGCCAACAGGAACTGGAGATGCAATTGCAGATGGAGCTGTTACTTGGAAATATGTTATTGAAAGAGGATACCCTAAGCAGGGTGTTTTTTATGAAGGCCGACTATGGATAGGTGGTGTAAAGCCAAGACAACAAAGTTTGTTTGCTTCAAGAGCTGGATCATTTTTAGATTTTTACAGCATTGAAGGTGACGATGACAATGGCATATTTATTACAATTGATTCTCGCGAACTAACTAACATTGTAGATGTCAACCCTGATCGTGGACTGCAAGTATTTTGTGCAGGAGCAGAGTTTACTATTACAGGTTTAACGCCAGCAACTATTGAAGTAGAAGCGCAGACTCAGCATGGTTCATTTAATCTGGAAGCTCAGTCTATTGATGGTGCAACTTTATTTGTTGATAAGAACGGTAATACGCTTCGCCAATATCTTTATAGCTTTAATGAAGATGCTTACACTTCTAATGATTTGTCGGTACTGTCTTCTCAGTTAATTAACAGGCCAAAAGATTTTGCTATCTTGTCTGGCACTACAACCGAAGATGCTAACTGGGTATTTATTATTAATGAAGATGGTAATGGCTGTGTTCTTAATACAATGCGTAACCAAGATATTAACGGATTTACTCGGTGGTCTGGAATAAACCAAGGCGATAATGATGGTAGCGGTGTAATCAAAAAGAATACCTTAAATTCTTGCTCTGCTGTTGGTGATGAAATGTATGTAATACAAAGCAGACAGAATAACCCAAGTACCGTTGCTCTTGATATTGAAAAATGGGACTTTGATTATTTGTTAGACTCAAGTTACAAAGTTACCGTTACAGCAGCTAGTCCAAATGCAGATGTATTTGTTCCTATTTTAGATGGCGCAAGACTTAGAGGATATACCATAAGTGTCAATGCAGATGGTGACGTATTAGCTGACAGACCTCTTATACTTAGCGGTGGTGATTATGGTGTAACAATTACTGCCGCAGAGCTTAATGGATTTACCACAAGAGACTTAGAGATTGGCTTGAACTTTCCTGTAAAGGTTAAGACTATGCCACTCAACACTAATCCAGGTACTCGTAGTGGGCAGAACACTATGAAGCGCAAGAAGATTACTAACATTAACTTGCGGGTGCATGAGAGTGCTGGCATCTACATTGATGGCAATGCTGTACCTATCAGGCAGTTTGGCGATGCCCAAGATACTCCACTGAATACCCCATTTACTCCTAGAACTGGTATTATAGAAGACGATGCAGGTGGTAATGGTTGGCTAACAGAGGTGGTTCCAGAGATCACAGTGCCTGATGCTACACCGTTTCACTTACAATCAATTCAATATGAAGTAGAATCATCATAAGAGGTTAAGCATGGCATTTCCATTAGTAGCGGCTATTGTAGGAAGCACACTGCTTCAAGTAGTTGGAGGGCTGAACTCTGCTAAGGCGCAAGCAGAAGAACTTAGACGTCAAGCAGATCAAGAAAAATTGGCGGCAGAAGGTCGTGAGTTGGAGCGTCAACAAAAACTTAATGCTGCTCTTGCGGCTAATGCTGTAGGTCTGGCGGCTAGTGGTATTAAAACAGAAGGCTCACCTACTAGTATTTCGTTAGAGAGCGCTAAACAGTCTAGTTTAACTGAAGGCTTTTTTGGGTTATCTGATAGGCTTGCTTATTCTCAAAGACAAAGGCAGGCATCTAATGTTCTTTCCGCCGCCCCATACCAAGCAGCAAGCACCTTGTTGTCTGGTGCCGCAAGTGCTTACCAAGCATCAGTTGATTACCCGTAAATATTAGGAATTATAATGGCTAGACAACCTAGACAAACAAGAATTGGGTTTACTGGAAAGTTTACCCCCACTGGTGTGGATCAAACTGCTGGCGCTAAAATGCGAGCATTGGCTGGTTTAGGCCAAACTATAGGCGATACCGCTATAGCTATAGGTAGACCCATAATTGAAGCTAAAGCCGCTAAGGCAGGCGCACAGGCCGTTGAGGAGGGTGCTGGTAAGATAGACCCCCAAACTGGTGAGGTTTTAGAAGCTCCAGAAGCTACCCCTGGAAAATTTGGTGCTAGTCAGTACAATCAAGCTGCTCAACAAGCTCTTGCTATAAAAGGTCGAAAAGCCTCTAATGCTTATCTAACTTCATTAAACACTGAAATTAGAGATACAGTAGAGAATGCCGCTGTTGAACACGCAGAAGACCCTGTTGCCTTTGAAGCTGCAATTAAACTTTATCAGGAATCAACTCTTGCAACAATTAACGATGTTGAAATTAAAGCTAGAGTAAATGACTCTATTGCCGGAAGGGCGCTTGGGCATCAATTAAAGATACAAGAACAATATAATATAGCCGAAGACAAAAGAAATACGGATAAACATTTAGCTGGGCTAGAAGGAAGTGCTAAATCTGTTTTGCAAATGGTTGACTCTGGTGTAGGCGAAAACGTAATTGCGCTGGAACGTCAAACTGCTATTGATGAAATGGAAGCTATTAAATTAATTGATCCCACCTATGATGTTGCAGGCAAAACCGCAGTTTTAGACGCAGCAATTTATGACCAAAAAACTTCTACTAAAATAATGAATTTGGCCACTAGCTTAGAAGCTATGCCTGCTGCATACGCAATGTTAGACAAAATTTCAAGAGATGTGCCTTCTGATAGAACTCCAGATGAATGGGGTCAGTTTATAGATAAAAAGCAAGAAGACTTAAATACAGTTCGCAATAGATTTATTAATGCCAAGGCTGTTAAAACTGAAGCGCAAGTTAAATTAGTGGAAGGCGTTGTTGCTCGCGTAAATTTAGGCAAGAAAGTTTCAGATGAGGACTTAGTGGCAGCCAGAGCAGCAGCAGAAGGAAATCCACAGCTTGAAAAAGCATTTAAAAAAGCTCAAGAAGTTTCTATTTTTTCTTCTAGTAGTTATGAAACAAGACAAAATGCTATTAATGATGCCTGTGATGGTGGCGCAAAAACAGGGGCAACTTGCCAACTATTGTTAAGTACTGACAGGGCTGTTCAAAATGCATTTGCAAAAGACCCTATGGGACTTGCTATAGATCAAGGCTACGCTAATCCAGTTCCTATTGACTTACTTAGCCCCACCGAGGAACAACTTGAACAAAGGAAAACACAGGCAAATGAAGCATCTATTCATTATTCTGGAAGAATAGGTAATGTTCCAATATTAACTGATGCAGAAGCAAATGCTTTAGTAGCGGCTGTGCCTGAATTAACAGTTGATGAGCAAGTTGAGTTGTTTAATCAGTATGGTTCCGACTCTTATATATATGGTTTGTTTTCAGATAAAAATGCAGGAGTTTATGCTCAGGCTGCTGGAAATCCTGACAGTCTAGTTTCGAGAGGAATTTTTAAAGGAAAGGCAATACAAGTTAAAGGGCTTTTTTCTTTTGACGATACCTCTGAGCCGCAAAATACTTTTATGGAATATGTTGGTCAAGATACTTATGACCCTGATGACATTAGAGATATTCTTGATGCGTCTATAGCTCACTATGTATCAACCGTTGGGGCAGAGAAACAACATATAATGAATGACTCTGATTTTGAAGATTCTATTGAAGCTGTGACAGGTGGCATTGATAATCTAAGAGGTTATAATACTGTTTTACCAATTGATGTGTCTGGTGATGATCTTGATTCTTACTTTACCAATATGTCTGTTGAAGAGTTAGCGCGTGTTGTTCCAGGTTTGTCTACCGATATGGTTGCTACAGTTTTACCTGCAATGAGAGATAATATGCGCATTAAAAAAGTAAAAGGTGAAAACTTATATATAGCTCAATATGTGCTGGGTGATGGAAGTCTAGGTACTTTATTTCAAGCTGACAATATAACTCCTGCGTATTTCACTGTTACTCCAGAAGTTATTAATAATGCTATTCTTGAAAATGGATCAACTAGAGCGCAAAGAGCTGAAGCTAAATATCAGCTAGATGTAGAAAAACACGCTCTTAGAGTCCAAGAAATAAACGAGGCAGGCTTTGAGTTTCCTAGTGTTACTCAACCTGGCAGAATGATAAGGTCAGGAGGCGAAGGGCCAGTAATCCCAGAAGGGTTTGAGCCTACAAAACCTGCTCCTGAAATTATAAATTCAAGTGCAGATCAAGCAATGCTTCGTCCAGATGGCTCTGTAAAGTCAGAGATAGGGTACTTGGGGCCAGTAACAAGGGATGATGGAGACACTATGACTGAGTTTTCTATTGGTGTTAAGATAAATGGAGTTGAAACTTTAGTTCCTAGTATGATCCCTACCCTTACAGATGCAGAGGTAGAAGTGTTAAGAACATTACCTGAGGGCGAAAAGATTCCAAAAGCAATACAAGAAAAGGCTGCTGATTATGCAAAGAAAAGAATGTCTGAAGGTAAAAACCCATTTTTTCAAGATGAAGAAGTAGAAGGTAAAAATGCAGATGGTACTTCGTTTCTTTATAAAGGATAAATAATTAATGACAATACTTTCAGACAAAGGCAATCGGAGTTTAATACAAAATCTTACTCCTTTTAAACCTGAGCTAGTAAACCCTACCGGCGCTGAAACTCGATCTGCTGCGTATAAGTTTGTTCAAGATGAAGAGAGGTCTTCGTCTTGGTCGTATAACAATCAGATGTATCAAGAGCGTTTTGACACTGTTCGTGGGTTTGTAGAAGAAGGAATAGATTTAAGAAGTTATCAGGGAACTAATGGCGTATTTAACTATAATCGTTTTGCTAAAGAAACTGGTTTAGTTAAAACTGACAGAGAACTTGCTCAAGAAAAAGCAGATTTAATTTCAATCCGCAGGCAAGAAAATCAAGAAATCATGGCTCGTGGTGGCGGTGGCTCAAAGTTTTTAGGGATGGCTGGCTCTTATATGACAGACCCTCTTAACTATAGTCAATTGCTAGTTCCTGTTGGTAGCGCAAGTGTTGCTGTGCAAAGTATGTCTACTTTAGCTAAGTCTTTATATTATAGTCGAAACGTAATGGCTACTGCTCTTGTAGCTGAAACAGGCATACAAGCAGCAGTTTACCAACACAAACAAAATATTCAATCTCCATATACTACTGGAGATGCTATTAAGATGATTGGCATTGTTACTCTTTCTGCCGGAATTTTTACAGTTGGCTTAACTGCTGGCATTAGCGGTGTTAGTTCTTATTTTGCAAAGTCTTCTAACGCTATAGCTAATCAGCCGCAGCTTTTTCCTCGCGCTCCTAGGGCTTATAATTCGCCTTTGGCTGTTGATGGAAAACCAATAGGGCTTCCAACTTTAGAGAATATAGCAAAACTTGAAACAAAGTTGCTTCAAGATGCAAGAGCAGATTTGCTTACTAGAGCTGGGGCAACTATTGCTCGCGGAGAACGTAAAAGTTTAGTCGCTGAGTTAAAGATACTAGCTAAACAACTTGATGATGCGGATTTACCTGAAATTAAATATGGTAAAGACGGCAAGCCTTTAGCACCAAAGCCTGTTAGCAAAAATAAAACAAAAAAAGCTCAAAAGCTAGAGAAGAATCGGCAGGCAGCAATAAAGGCAGAGAAGGCTTTAATTCAAGGAAACATAGATCGCATTAATAAAGTTCTTGCAAGAGATCAAGCCTCGGCTTTAGCGGAGCAGGCTTTAACCCGCATTGAACAAAATAAAACATTACCGGCAAAACAACAAAAACAGCTTGATGATTATATAACTGCTAACACTACTCCAGAAACAGAAGCTGTATTCGCTTTGTCTCGATGGGGTGATGCTATGCGAACAGTTAAAGGGCCAACTGTACTTGATAACATACTTGGAATTTACGGCGTAGGCAAAGAAGCTGGTTTAGATGCTGCTACTAACAAAGTAGTAATGTTGGACGCGTTAGACAGTAGCATTAAGTCTGCCATGGAAAGTACAACAACTGTTAATGGAGCTGTTGTAGAATCTACAGGCTTAAGCCAACTAAAGAATATGCGAGCTTTAATTCTTAAGACATCTGACGATGACCTTGAAGGCTTAATGACAGACTTGTTTAGAAAGAATGTTGCTGAAGATTTAAGGTTAATGCAGGCCAGAGAAGATGCTTTTAATTTATTACAAAATACTGCTTTAAAACCAGAGGATTTTGTTGGGCCACCAAGTCGCCCACCTCCAAAGGCTCCTGCTACTTCTTTAGAGCGACAAGCATTAGAAGATGCGGGTATTGCTAGTGCATTTGACGCTGAAGTTGCTAGATATAATTCTTTGGAATTTAAGCTAACATTAGATGGTGAAGATATAATTGACGCACAAACTGTAATAAAAACTTTAGATGAAGAGCTTGACCAATTAGAAAATATTTTGAGGTGTACCCGTGGCTAGTTTACAATATTGCATTAACTTAGCAGCAGCAGATAAAAAAATTAACAGGGGCATTAAAGAAGCCCTGGAGTTTAACCTTAAGAATAATTTAGGGGCCACTGACCCAGAAGATATTATTCGAGCATCAGTTAGACAGTTAAGCCAAAAAAAACGTGACGTTATGGTTGATGCTATTAGGGTGTCTGACGCTATTGCTCACATGGAATCTCACCCTGGTGGACTTGGGCTAGGATTAGTTTCTTTGCTAGGAAAAGACTTAACCAAAAGAGCTAAGTATGGGAATATTGATTACCTTCAAAAAACTTATAGAAATAGATATGATGCCCAAGCTACTGAAGTTATAGAAAGATTTAAGACAAAATTTTTTGGATTTATGCAGGGTGACAAACAGGGTTTAGGTTTATTTATTCGCGCTCTGCATGGAGAAAATATTGCCGACCCTACAATTGTGAAGCTGGCAGATGACTTTAAGAAGATGACAGAAAATATGCGGGTGCATTTTAATGAATCTGGAGGTAACATTTCTAAACTAGATTCTTATGTTTTGCCCCAAGGACATGATAGAGGCAGAATTAAAAATGTTACAAAAAAAGAATATGTTGAGTTTGTTAGAGATCGCATAGACCCGAACAAAATGCTTGATGATGCAGGAAAGGTATTGTCAGAAAAAGACTTGATGAAATCTCTTGAGTTTGTATATGACACTTTTAGAACTGACGGACTGAATAAAGCTCAAGGCATATTTGGGCCTACTAAAGTATCGGTCAAACTTTCTAAGAAAGGGTCTGAAAAAAGATTTTTGCATTTTAAAAATGGTCAGTCGTGGATGGATTATCAAGCCAAGTTTGGTAAGGGCGATATTTTTACTACGATGACTGATATGATTGACAACAACGCTGCTGACATTGCTTTAATTGAGGTTTTAGGAAGTAATCCTGCCAATATGTATCAGGCTTTAAGGAAGTACGCAGAAGTAGAAAGCATGAAAAGAGGAAAAGAAATATCTCAGCTTAGGCTGGCACATTATGATGCTGTTTACAAAGTTGTTAGCGGTGAAATTAACGGCGGTCATTTAACTACTGCTGCTGACGTTAATCAGGCTTGGAGTAATTTAGAAATTGCTGGCAAATTAGGTGCGGCTTTTTTTGCATCTTTTACTGACCAAGTAACTATTGCTTTAGCGGCTCACACCAATAAAATGCCTTACTTAAAAACCTTAAGACGCAGCTTATTCACCTTTGTAAAAATGGGTGTTGGTGCCGGTAAGCCAGAGAGAGAATTGCTATCATCTATGGGGCTTGTAATAGATACTGTCCTTGGAAGAGCGCACTCATTAAATAGATTTTCAGATACTTATGGTACTGGCATTACAGCAAAGTTAGCTGAAGGCGTATTAAGATTTAGCTCGTTAGAAGTATGGACTCAAGCTAACCAGAAAGGTTTTGCTATGGAGTTTAGTTCTATGCTTGCGCGTAATTTTCACAAAACATTTGACGATTTAGATTTTGTTGAGGTGCTAATAAGCAATGGTATTACCAGAGAAATGTGGGACGACTTTAGAAAAACAACTCCCTTAACATTAAGAAAATCAAAATTTGCAGACTTAACAAAAGATAAAAGCACCCTGTTTCATCAGATGGTTTTAAAAGAAATGGAGTATGCAGTTCCTACTTCGGATGCAAGAACTCAAGCAATAACTACTTTTGGCCTTAAAAGAATGACAGGCGCAGGGCAGGTTGCTAGATCGGCTATGATGCTAAAAAACTTTCCTGTTACAGTTGCAACTAACCAGTGGACAATGGCAATGACTAAGCAAACTGGTGCAGGCAAGGCTGCTTATCTAGGAACATTTGCTATAGGGACGACTATAATGGGGGCAGCTTCACTGATGGTTGGTGATGTTATAAGAGGCAGAGAGCCAAGAGAAATGAATGCGATGATGTGGTTTGATGCTTTTATTAGAGGAGGTGCAGGTTCATTGGCTGCTGATCTTGGTATGGCAGACCCTAATAAGTATGGGCGGTCTTGGGTAGATACTGCTATTGGGCCTAAAGCTGGCACAATAAATGATTTTGTTAAACTCACGGCTGGAAATGTTTGGCAGGCAGTTAGAGGTGATGAAACAAATTTACTAAGAGAAGGCATTGAGTTTGCCGAGGATTTAACTCCAGGAGCATGGCAAGCGCAGCTTCTTATAGACTCTATGTTTGATAGCGTGAAACTTATGACAGACCCAAAATACAAAAGAAAGCTAAAACGAGAAGAGCGAAGAGCCAAAAAAGATTATGGAGCTAGTTACTGGTGGAAACCAGGTGACACACCTCTAGAAGTTTTAGAAGACTTACAATAGCTGTATATTTTTTAACCAATTTTTAGTATAATCAACCCAATTCAAACAGGAAATTATTATGTCAAACGATCCATTTAAAGGTATAGGTAACAACCTTACAGGCGCAGTAAAAGAT
>ENA-UOYD01000335-UOYD01000335.1-marine-metagenome-genome-assembly--contig:-NODE-335-length-10935-cov-3.490698_pt1 | contig 10935 bp, 9 predicted proteins | sample MGYA00238169_ERZ767097 | MGnify/ENA primary metagenome ERZ767097 (study PRJEB28937, sample SAMN06267346) | marine metagenome | isolation source: Columbia River Estuary | place: USA:Columbia River Estuary... | reverse complement strand
ATTTGTTACAAAAGCTCTTAAAAACGAAATTAATTGACGCTGACCTGAAGATAACATAACACCTCGTTCTTTTACATTATAATGATACCCTTCCGGCAAACTAGAAATAAAATCATGTATCCCAATATCTTTTGCAGCCTGAATTACCTGTGCTTCAGTAATCTCAGGATTATTAAGAGTAATGTTACTTAAAATAGTATCAGCAAATAAAAAAACATCCTGTAAAACCACAGCAATTTGAGTTCGCAATGAAGCTAAGGTTACCTCTTTTATGTTTATGCCATCAATTTCAATAACACCATCTTTAATTTCATAAAATCGATTCAATAAATTAATAATGGTTGATTTACCTGCGCCTGTTGCTCCAACAATGGCAATAGTCTCTCCAGATTTAACCTCAAAAGAAATACCTTTTAAAACACTTTCATCTTCAATATAACTAAAATACACCTTTTTAAAACTAATATTCCCTTTGAATGAAGAGGCCTCAATAGTACCACTATCATCAATTTGTGACGTTGTTTCCAACACTTTAAAAACCCTGTTAGCGGCCACCATACCCATTTGTAAGGTGTTAAAGTTATCAGCTATCTGTCTTAATGGTCTAAACAGCATAGGAATAAACATGATAAATGATACTAAATCACCTTCTGAAGCCGTTTCACTAAGCACCACATTTAAACCACCATACCAAGCCACCAAACCAATAGTTATAGAAGTAGCTAATTCTGCAATTGGGAAGAAAATAGAGTTATACCAAACGGTTTTAAGCCAACCTTTTTTATGACGCTCATTAATCTCTTTAAATTTTTCATATTCTGTGTCCTCACGTGTAAATAGTTGCAGAATTTTCATTCCTGTGATGCGCTCTTGTACAAATGAATTGAGATTTGAAACTTCTGTTCTCACTTCTTCAAAAGCCTTCTTCATATACTTTTGAAAGATTCGTGTCGCATATAAAACAACTGGAAGCATAATAAACACGATAAAGCTTAACTTCCAATTCATAAACAACATAAAGACAGACACCACAATCATGGTAAGTAAATCTCTGAAAATAGTAAAGAGTCCTTGCCCGAAGATATCAGCAATTCGTTCCATGTCAGTAACAGCCCTTGTAATAAGCACTCCTACTGAAGAGTTATCATAATACTGCATTTTAAAACGAAGTAAATGATTAAATAACTTGACCCGTACATCCTTGACAACATTTTGACCCAACCAGCCCGAATAAAAAATAAATAATAACTGGAATATCACTTCTAAAAAGAGCATGATACTCATGATTACGACATAAGGTAAAAAGCCTTCTACTGTTTTTGTTGCAATATTATTATCAATAGCTAATTGTAATATTTTAGGTCTAACTGCTCCAGAGACAGCAATTAAAATGACCGCAATAAGCACCCCTATAAAAACCTTCTTATACGGTTTTATATATAGTAAAAGGCGTTTAAATAAATTGATGTCAAAAGCTTGTTCTTTAGTGTCGCTCATTTATATTTTTATATCTTCTGGATATTCAACTTCTATCAAATAAAGCGCATGTGCCGGTACTGAATAACCTGCCTCACTCCTTCTTTTAGAATTTATTATATGATGTAATTCTTCAACCTCCATTTTGCCCAAACCAATGTTTATCATGGTTCCAACAATAGCTCTCACCATATTTCTTAAAAACCTATCTGCTTTGATAACAAAATGAAGTTCATCATTCTCTAAATACCAATGTGCTTTCATAATGGTGCAATTATAAGTTTTTACATCGGTATTACTTTTTGAAAAGCATTGAAAATCTTTATGCTGAAATAAGATTTTTGCAGCTTCATTCATTTTATCAATGTCCAAGACATTTGATAATAAATAGGCGTTTTCAAAATTAAAGGTATTCTTCCTTAAAGCTATTCTATACCTGTAGGTTCTGCTAGTGGCATCAAACCGAGCATGCGCTTCCGCTTTAACTTTGTAAATTTTAAAAATAGCAACATCTTTTGGCAAGAACGAGTTTAGTTTAAATACTAATTCGTCTTCACTAAAAACAATATCAGTATCAAAATGAGCAAACATTTGCAAGGCATGAACACCGGTATCAGTGCGTCCAGCCCCAACAATGGCTATTTTTTCTTTTAAAATTACAGACAACGCATTTTCTATAACTTCTTGTACCGAGATATCATTAGGCTGATTTTGCCAACCATGATAATCTTTTCCATTATAAGAAAGTTCAATAAAATACCTCAATCTAATTTGATACTTTTGTTAGAGCACAAAGATAATTAGATTTACGGGTTTAGTTTTACCATTAACAATTTATAATGATAAAAATATTATTGCTTTCTGATACGCATAGCTATATTGATGAGGATATCTTGAAATATGTAAAAGAAGCAGATGAAGTTTGGCATGCCGGTGATATTGGAGATATAGGAGTTACAGATGCTATTAAAAAACTCAAACCCATTAAAGCTGTTTTTGGCAACATTGACAATGCAACTATTCGCACAGAATTTCCTGAACACAATAGGTTTATGTGTGAAGAAGTAGATGTTTGGATCACACATATTGGTGGTTATCCCAAAGCCTATCATCCGTTTATAAGAGAGGCCATCAAAATTAATCCACCTAAACTATTTATTTGTGGGCATTCACATATTTTAAAAGTGATGCCTGATAAAAGTTTAAATCTACTGCACATGAATCCCGGCGCTGCTGGTAAACATGGATTTCATAAGGTGCGAACGATGCTTCGCTTTACCATTGATGGTACAAAAATTGATAATCTGGAAGTCATTGAATTTAAAAAAAGGCATTAAAAAACCCAAAGTTTTCACTTTGGGTTTTAACGCACTAATACTACTAAGATGTTAGGTTTATCGCAATCGATCTACAGATTTTACGAGATCTTCATCCTTCTTAATGGCCTTATTGGCTAAAGCCAAAAACACGATAGAAATAATAGGAAGAAACATCCCAATACCTTTCTCAGAAACCATAGTTTCTCCAGATACCGTTAGAGATTGATACACAAAAAATCCTAGTAAAAAAAAGTTAAATATGATGTTAAGTCGCCCCAGAACAAACTGAAGCTTCCTGTTTTTAAACATAAAAATAGAGACTATTGACAGTAATCCTGAACCTAAGAACAAAATGAAATATAGAAGTTCATTATAAGCGTAAACCATAGCACCTTCTTGTGTTTCCCAAATAGGAAACAAAAAAATCAGACCAACTGAAATACCAGCAGCAATAAGAAGATATAAAGTTTGAATACGTTGCAACATTTTGTTTGTAAAAACTAGACCGCAAAAATAATAGTTTCTTTTATAAAATTCACTTAAAATATTAAAATAAAGTTGTATTATTGCAGTAATAATTCATAACAACCACTGAAGTAGGTGGTTAATTCTTCAGATTAAATATCATTTTTTTCAGAATAAATCAAATTTGTATTCAATTTATAATTTCCAAGTAAACATCAAATGTTTGAAATTTCACAATTAAACGAAAAAAAACTCTCTGATTTACAAGAGATCGCACAAAAATTGAACGTTCCAAAATTTCGTTCATTAAAAAAATCAGATCTAGTGTATCAAATTTTAGATTTGCAGGCAGCAAATCCAAAAACTGTAGCTGACGTCATTAAACCTGCAGAGACAGTTTCAGAAAACAAAACTGCCGAATTAAAAGATAAAAAACCAAGAGCACGCATTCAAAAACCAGCTAAGAATCTTCCAAATAAAAAGGCTGAAATGCCAACAGAAGTTAAAGTAGTTGAAAATAAAGAGGCACCAGTTGCTCCTGTTGAAAAAAAAGTAGTAGAAAAACCTGCTATAGATTCAACAAATAAACCTGTTAAGGAGCATAAGCCTAGAGAGAATCCAAAAAATCATCCAAAAAGGGAACATAATCCGCAACAAAAAAATCAAAATAAGAATCCAAATAGTGGTAATAGTAATCCTAATGCCAATAACGGAAATAAGGATAGCAGAAATCGCTATCGTGAGCCAGATTTTGAATTTGATGCCATCATTGAAAGTGAAGGCGTATTAGATATCATGCAAGATGGGTATGGTTTTTTACGCTCGTCTGATTATAATTATTTATCATCACCTGATGATATCTATGTATCACAATCACAAATCAGATTATTTGGATTAAAGAAAGGAGATACTGTTTTAGGACATGTAAGACCTCCAAAAGAAGGTGAAAAATATTTCCCCTTAATAAAGGTTATTCAAATTAACGGACAAAATCCCGATGTTGTTAGAGATCGCGTTTCATTTGAGCATTTAACCCCATTATTCCCACAAGAGAAATTTAATATTGCTGAAAAACAAAGCACTATTTCTACTAGAATTATGGACTTGTTTTCTCCTATTGGAAAAGGACAAAGAGGGATGATAGTATCTCAACCCAAAACAGGTAAAACCATGTTACTTAAAGATGTTGCCAATGCAATAGCGGCGAATCATCCTGAAGTATATTTAATGATATTACTAATTGATGAACGTCCTGAAGAGGTTACTGATATGCAACGTAATGTGCGTGGTGAGGTCATTTCATCTACTTTTGACAAAGAAGCGCATGAGCACGTTAAAATTGCTGATATTGTTTTAGAGAAGGCAAAACGTTTAGTAGAATGTGGACATGACGTAGTTATCTTATTAGATTCTATAACACGATTGGCAAGAGCTTACAATACTGTGCAACCAGCCTCTGGTAAAATATTAAGTGGTGGTGTTGATGCTAATGCACTTCATAAACCAAAACGTTTCTTTGGAGCGGCTAGAAATATTGAAAATGGTGGGTCGTTAACTATTATTGCAACAGCATTAACTGAGACTGGATCAAAAATGGATGAAGTTATTTTTGAAGAATTTAAAGGAACCGGAAATATGGAATTACAATTAGATAGAAAAATATCTAATCGCAGAATATTCCCGGCAATTGACCTTACGTCTTCAAGTACTCGTAGAGATGACCTGTTATTGGATGAGAAAACCATTCAAAGAATGTGGGTAATGCGTAAATATTTAGCTGACATGAACCCGGTTGAAGCTATGGAATTCATTAACGACCGATTTAAACAAACAAGAAATAATGATGAGTTTTTAATTTCCATGAATGGATAAATAAAACTTAGTGTCATAAAAAAAAGTGCTTTGAAAATTCAAAGCACTTTTTTTTAAACCTAATATTTTAAACAAATAAAAAACCTCTCAAAATGAGAGGTTTTTAAATTATATAACTTAAAATCAATTCTTATAAAGCAGCAATATGCTTAGACAAACCAGATTTAAGGTTTGCAGCTTTATTATTATGAATAATATTTTTCTTTGCTAATTTATCTAGCATTGAAACAACAGAAGGATACAACGTCTCAGCTTCCTTTTTATCAGTTAACTCACGTAATTTTTTAATTGCATTACGAGTCGTTTTATGCTGATATTTATTTACAACACGTCTAGCTTCGTTACTTCTAATTCTTTTTAATGCTGACTTATGATTTGCCATTAGTTTTTTTATTTTTAAAATTGTAGCCCGTAGGGGAGTCGAACCCCTCTTACCAGGATGAAAACCTGGCGTCCTAGCCGATAGACGAACGGGCCATTTGTTTATAATTCAGTAAATCTAATTTTTAAACTTACTATGCTTTTCAAATAACTCTCAATGTTTCCATTGCGGATGCAAAAATACAACTATTTTTAAATGTCGCAATAGCTAGATAATATTTTTTTAAAAAAAATTATTTAATACGCTTTTGCGAATAAAACACGATGTTTTGAAGGCTTTCCAGAAAACACACAAACACCGTCTTCTTGCCTAGTATCCAGCGGAATACATCTGATAGTTGCTTTAGTGAGCTCTTTTATTTTATCTTCCGTTTCATTGGTACCATCCCAATGCGCCGAAATAAACCCTCCTTTATTTTCTATAACGGATTTAAATTCCTCAAAAGAATTAACTTCAGTAATATGACTATCTCTATAACTTAAGGCTTTATTAAATAGGTTTTTCTGCATTGCTTCTAATAAATTCTCTATCGTAGCTGTTAAGTTATCCAAAGAAACGATCTCTTTTGTTAATAGATCGCGTCTAGCAATTTCAACAGTCCCGTTTTCTAAATCTTTTGGACCAATAGCTATTCGTAATGGCACACCTTGCAGTTCATGCTGAGCAAATTTAGCGCCTGGCCTTTGAGTATCTCTGCTATCGTATTTTACAGAAATACCTTTACCCTTCAATTCAGAAGATATTTTATTAGCAATTTCTGAAATAGCTTCAAAATCTTCATCATTTTTATAAATAGGGACAATAACCACCTGATGAGGGGCTAAACTTGGTGGTAAAACTAAACCAAAGTCATCACTATGCGTCATTATTAAGGCGCCCATCAATCGGGTAGAAACGCCCCAAGAAGTTGCCCAGACATAATCCTGTTTTCCTTCTTTATTAGCAAATTTTACATCAAAAGCTTTAGCAAAATTCTGACCTAAAAAATGTGAAGTCCCTGCTTGTAATGCTTTACCATCTTGCATTAAAGCTTCTATACAAAAAGTTTCTTCTGCCCCGGCGAAACGTTCACTTTCTGTTTTCACCCCTTGTATTACAGGCATTGCCATAAAATTTTCAGCAAAAGTGGCATACACGTTATTCATTAGTTTAGCTTCAGCCATTGCCTCTGCTTTTGTTTCATGTGCCGTATGACCTTCTTGCCATAAAAACTCTGCTGTGCGTAAAAATAATCGCGTCCGCATTTCCCATCTAACAACATTTGCCCATTGATTGATTAAAATAGGTAAATCTCTATATGATTGGATCCAATTTCTATAAGTATTCCAAATAATAGCTTCACTGGTAGGCCTAACAATAAGTTCTTCTTCCAATTTAGCGTCTGGGTCTACCCTTAATTTACCTGGTTTATCAGGATCTGCTTGTAATCTGTAATGTGTCACAATTGCACATTCTTTAGCAAAACCTTCGGCGTTTTTTTCTTCCGCCTCAAATAGACTTTTTGGCACAAACAGCGGGAAATAAGCATTTTGGTGACCGGTTTCTTTAAACATTCTGTCCAATTCCGCCTGCATTTTCTCCCAAATCGCGTATCCATATGGCTTAATTACCATACAACCCCTTACCGCAGAATTCTCTGCTAAGTCTGCTTTAACCACCAGTTCATTATACCATTTTGAATAATCTTCTGCTCTAGATGTTAGTTTTTTGCTCATATTTATGTTTTGGCACAAAAATTGTGACTATGTTAAATAAAAAAATAGTTCAGCAAAACTAACTATTTTTGTGATGTTCAACAATAAAATAAGAGAGATATGCAAATTAATAACTACTTAATAAAGAAAATGCCTTACGTAGCAATTTTAATGTTGCTAGTTGGCTTATCATCATGTGGTTCTTATCAATATGTAGGTGTTGAGAATGATGGTATTTATGGTTCTTCAAATCCAAATGCAGAATATCAAACTGTTGTTGAAGTTCAAAATGGTAATGCAGGTAATAGCTATTATAAAAATTACTTCAGAGAAAAATCACTGGAGTATGATTACATGGTTAATGATGGTTCTGTTTTTACAGATATTGATACTTATCAAAGTGGATATGTTGAAAATGATACTTTAATTGACAACAATTATCAAGGTTATGGTGGCTGGGGTCAGAACAATAATAGTGTCACCATAAATTATATAGATAACGGCTGGAATAATTGGGGTTGGAATTATTGGGGCTGGAATAATTGGGGCTGGAATTGGGGCTGGAATAATTGGGGTTATTACAATCCTTGGTATTCACCTTATTATTATGGTGGTTATTATGGCGGTTATTACGGAGGTTGGTATTATCCTCATTATGGGTACCCTTACTATGGTAATGGATATAACGGAAGTTATTCTTACGGAAGAAGAGGTGCAACTTACAATTCAGGAAGAAGAGGTCTTTATGCTTCAAACTATAATTCAAGTACAAGTAATCGTAGTAGTTCTGTTAATACGACTTCAAGAAATAATAAGACTTCAAGATATAATAACACGAATACGATTAGAAGAAGCAATAGTGCAGCCTATTCTAATTCAAACACTGTGAATAGAGTAAATAGTTCTGGAAATGCTTATAATGCCCGAAGAACATCAGGCGTCTCTGCGCCTACGGTGAATTCTACAACACGTTCATCCTCAACAATTAGAAGAAGTTCTTCTCCAAACACTTATAACAGTTCCCCTTTAAGAAATAATTCTTCTTCAAGCTCAACGCCTTCAAGAAGTTATAATTCAGGAAGTAGTAACAAAAGTTCAGGTTCAGGTGTTTCAAGATCTTCTAGCAGTAGCAGAAGTTCTGGATCTTCAAGTAGAAGCAGTTCTGGGTCATCAGGTAGAAGCAGTTCTGGATCATCAGGAAGAAGAGGCGGATAATTTTATTAAAACATTAAAAATATATTTAATATGAAAAAGTTAAACTTACTATTCATAAGCATCCTTTCTATGTCCTTTATGTACGGACAAGATATTACAGATGCACTTAGATACTCTCAAGATGAGATTCAGGGTTCAGCAAGATTTAGAGCTTTAAGCGGTGCTTTTGGCGCTCTTGGAGGTGATATGAGTGCTGTTAGTTTAAATCCTGCAGGATCTGCAGTTTTTGCTAAAAGTCACGCATCATTTTCTCTTTCTAATGTAGACACAAAAAACGATACACAATATTTTAATGGCTTTACAAGTGCCTCAGATTCTAAATTTGATTTTAATCAAGGCGGAACTGTTTTTGTTTTTGCAAATAATGATTCCAATTCTCCATGGAAAAAATTTGCTGTGAGTATTGGATATGATAAAATGGCTAATTATGATAATGTTTGGGTTGCGAATGGAACCAATACTAATAACAACTCTATTGATTTATACTTTTTAGGGTATGCAGACGGATTAAGACTTGATGAAATTTCAGCCTTACCTGGTGAATCAATATCAGATGCCTATTCTGAAATTGGTAGTTTTTATGGATTTGGTCATCAGCAAGCCTTCTTAGGTTATGAATCTTATATTTTAGAACCTGACACGAATGATGACGCTAATACCACTTATTTTTCAAATCTGGCAAATGGTACTTTTGATCAGGAATATATTTATGCAACAAGAGGCTATAATGGTAAAATAACCTTTAATGCAGCGGTTCAGTATGAAGATAATTTATTTTTAGGATTAAACTTAAATTCACATCTTCTCCATTATGATCGTTCAACACAATTATTTGAAGACAACTCAAATTTAGGCTCTATCATTAATAATATAGATTTTGAAAATACCTTATCAACTATTGGGACTGGTTTTTCTTTTCAGTTAGGAGGTATTTTGAAAGTGACTAATGAATTTAGACTTGGTTTAACTTATGACTCTCCAACTTGGTATACCATGGAAGAAGAAACAACCCAATATCTATATACAAATTCTGATATTGATGGTCCCGCCAGAGTAAATCCACAAATTGTAAATATTTACCCAAGTTACAGGTTACAAACACCAGGAAAAATTACTGGTAGTTTGGCATATGTATTCGGAGACAAAGGTTTGTTGAGCTTTGATTACTCGCTTAAAGACTATGGTTCTGCTAAATTCAAACCAACTTCTGATTCTTTCTTTGCAGTTCAAAACAGAGTCATTAATAATGATTTGGTAGCCGCTTCAACTTACAGATTTGGCGCAGAATATAGAGTGAATCAATTTAGTTTTAGGGGTGGTTATCGTTTTGAAGAAAGCCCTTATAAAAATGGGGTAACGGTAGGTGATTTAAGTGGATATTCATTTGGAATAGGTTTTAATCTTGGTAACACGAAATTAGATCTTACTTATGATCAGGCTAACAGAAGTTCACAAACTCAATTATATAATGTTGGATTAACTGATGCGGCAATGATTGACGCCAGAAATTCCAATGTTACCTTTTCTATAGGTTTTAATATTTAATATTTTTTATAATACATATTTTTAAAAGCTTGGACTTTTCAGTTCAAGCTTTTAAATTTTATCCCATGAAGAAATTCTTAAAAACAATAGGATTATTAATTATTGGTTAATTCAAAACATAACAAAAGTGAATTACTTATCTTTGCAGACTAAAAACTTGATTTTTTTAATAAATGAAAATTGACAACAACATAGACGAATTTGAAGCTTTAGGAAACGACCACATTGGAACTTCTTCTAATACACCCATGAGAAATGACGCTTTCAAACTTTCAAATGAGGAGAAGATTGACATTATAAAAGATGATGTGCGCCATATTATGGAAACCTTAGGACTTGATTTAACTGATGATAGTCTAAATGGTACGCCGAACAGAGTCGCTAAAATGTTTGTTAAAGAAATTTTTGGTGGCTTAAATCCAGACAGAAAACCAAGCGCTTCAACTTTTGAAAACAAATACAAATACGGGGAAATGTTGGTTGAAAAAAACATTACTGTGTATTCAACCTGCGAGCATCATTTACTACCTATAGTAGGCAAAGCACATGTTGCTTATATTTCAAATGGAACCGTTGTTGGTTTATCAAAAATGAATAGAATTGTTGATTATTATGCCAAAAGACCTCAGGTTCAGGAACGATTAACCATTCAAATAGTCAAAGAGCTTCAGGAAGTTTTAAATACACAAGACGTTGCTTGTGTTATTGACGCTAAGCATTTATGTGTGAATTCAAGAGGCATCAGAGATGTTGAAAGCAGCACAGTCACTTCAGAATTTGGAGGTAAATTCAAAGAAAAAGCAACACGCAGAGAGTTTTTAGATTACATTAAATTAGATACTAAGTTTTAGTTAAAAATACCTACTCAAATCATGCAACTTTACAAGCAGCATCAAATAAAAATATATAATTCACTTACCGGACAAAAAGAAATATTTAAACCTATTAATATGGGCTACGTGGGTAT
>ENA-UOYD01000333-UOYD01000333.1-marine-metagenome-genome-assembly--contig:-NODE-333-length-11039-cov-3.591315_pt1 | contig 11039 bp, 8 predicted proteins | sample MGYA00238169_ERZ767097 | MGnify/ENA primary metagenome ERZ767097 (study PRJEB28937, sample SAMN06267346) | marine metagenome | isolation source: Columbia River Estuary | place: USA:Columbia River Estuary... | reverse complement strand
ATTAAAAATAACCTGAAACTTTGAGAGATTTTGTTTAAATATTTAATCGTTGAAAAAACAGTTAATCTATAAAATTAGGCACATAAACTTTTTTTCCTATACATTTGTACCTTCAAAAAATGAAGTATGGCGAAGAATTTAGTAATTGTAGAATCACCGGCTAAAGCTAAAACTATTGAAAAATTTTTAGGTAAAGATTTTAAAGTTGAATCAAGCTTTGGGCACATATCAGATCTTCCTTCAAAAGAATTAGGGGTTGATGTGGAAGGAGATTTTAAACCAAAATATGAAGTTTCACGAGATAAAAAAGCAGTTGTAAAAAAACTCAAAGATTTGGCTAAAAATTCCGATATGGTTTGGTTAGCAAGTGATGAGGACCGGGAAGGAGAAGCTATTGCATGGCATTTGGCTGAGGCTTTAAATTTAGATAAGGCTAAAACCAAACGTATTGTATTTCATGAAATTACTAAATCTGCCATTCAAAAGGCTATTGAAAACCCACGTGATATTGATTATCATTTAGTAGATGCGCAGCAAGCCCGAAGAGTTTTAGATAGAATAGTTGGTTATGAATTATCACCAGTTCTTTGGAGAAAAGTAAAAGGTGGTTTGTCAGCAGGACGGGTGCAGTCTGTTTCTGTTCGTTTAATTGTTGAACGTGAGCGCGAAATACAAGAGTTCAGTTCTGTGGCTTCCTTTAGGATTGATGCAGAGTTTTCAAATGAAGCTGGGCAATCATTCAAAGCTAAACTACCAAAAACGTTTTCAACTCAAAAAGAGGCTTATAAATTCTTAGAGACAAATATCAGTGCTACTTTTAAAGTCGCTGATTTAGAAAAAAAACCAGCTAAAAAATCCCCGGCGGCTCCTTTTACAACATCCACATTGCAACAAGAAGCGTCACGTAAGTTGTATTTTTCGGTAAGTAAAACTATGACCATGGCACAACGCTTGTATGAGTCTGGTTTGATAACTTACATGAGAACAGACAGTGTTAACTTATCAGATGAAGCAAGAAATGGTGCCAAAAAAGAAATTGAAAGTTCTTTTGGTTCAAAATATAGTAAGCCTAGAAATTACACAGGGAAATCTAAGGGTGCCCAAGAGGCGCATGAAGCCATTAGACCAACGGATTTTTCTTTACATTCTGCAGATATTGACAGAGATCAATCGCGATTGTATGATTTAATTTGGAAACGGGCCATTGCTTCTCAAATGAGTGAAGCCGAACTGGAACGAACAAATGTTAAAATTAATGCTTCAACTCATAAAGATCAATTTACTGCTTTTGGAGAAGTGATTACTTTTGACGGGTTTTTAAAGGTTTATTTAGAAGGAAGTGATGATGAAGATGTTGAACAGGAAGGTATGTTGCCGGCAATGAAAACAAATGAAACCCTCCACAATAATTATATAACAGCCACAGAGCGTTACACTCGTCCACCATATAGATATACAGAAGCTTCTTTAGTCAAGCAATTGGAAGAACTTGGTATTGGTAGACCTTCTACTTATGCGCCAACAATTTCTACTATTCAAAACAGAAATTATGTTGAAAAAGGAAGTGTTGAGGGCGTTGAACGTAATTATACCCAGTTGACTCTTAAAAAGGGCCATTTAAAAGAAAAAGTATTAACTGAAAAATATGGTTCTGATAAAGGAAAATTAGTTCCAACTGATATAGGAATGATTGTTACTGATTTTTTAGTGACTCATTTTGAACACATATTAGATTATAACTTTACAGCAAAAGTTGAAGAAGGTTTTGATGATATTGCTGAAGGAAAAGAGGACTGGACTAAAATGATGAAAAATTTCTACAAGGAATTTCATCCACAGGTTGAGCATGTTCAGGAAAATGCAGATAGAGAATCTGGAGAGCGTATTTTAGGCTCTGACCCAAAAACAGGTAAGCAGGTAAGTGTGCGATTAGGTAAATTTGGCCCTATGGTGCAAATAGGTACTGTAGATGATGATGAGAAACCACAGTTTGCCAGTTTATCTCCAGACCAACAATTAAATTCCATTACTTATGAAGAAGCGATGGATTTATTTCAGCTTCCAAAAAGTTTGGGTACTTATAATGGTGAAGAATTAGAAGTCAATAATGGACGGTTTGGTCCCTATGTAAAGTATGGCAGTAAATTTGTGTCATTACCTAAAGGGGTTGATGCTTTAAGTGTTGAACTTGAAGATGCTATTGAGTTAATAAAAGAAAAAGAAGAGGCAGATGCTCCTATTTACACCTATAAAAACTTGCCAGTTCAAAAGGGGAAAGGGCGTTTTGGACCATTTATAAAATGGAACAATATGTTTATTAATGTGAATAGCAAGTATGATTGGGATAATCTATCAAATGATGACATTGTAGAGCTAATTGAAATAAAAATTCAAAAAGATATTGATAAAGTAGTCCATAACTGGGAAGAAGAAGGTATTCGTGTTGAAAAGGCGCGCTGGGGGAGACATAATATCTTAAAAGGAAAGATTAAGATTGAGCTTGATAAATCGGTAGACGCATCTAAATTAACTTTAGAAAAAGTTAAAAGCATGATTGAAGATAAGGCTCCAAAGAAAAAAGCTTCAAAGAAAAAAACTGTAGCAAAAAAGAAGTAGTTTATGAATTTCAATTTTCTCTCTCCTGTTTCTGATTTAGTGTTGGCGCACAATGAATTGCTTTCGCAACAAGCATTAGGTAGAAAATTACGAATTCACTCAAAACATAAAGGGATTCCAGACTTAGAAGGGGTAAGTATTGTTCTTTTAGGAGTTCTGGAAAATAGAAATGACCAAAATTATATAGGAGAAGAATTTCAATTAAATGAAATAAGAAAGGCATTTTATGCTCTTTTTCCTGGAAGTTGGAATACTACAATTGCAGATATAGGTGATATTAATAAGGGAGAAACGGTTGAAGACACTTACTTTGCTTTAAAAACAATCATTGCTGTTTTAATTGAAAAGAAAATTATTCCTATTATCATAGGAGGAACTCAAGATTTAACTTATGCAAACTACAGAGCATATGATGCTCTAATACCTATGGTCAATATAGTCAATATTGATTGCAAGTTTGATCTTGGAGATTCGTCAAGGCCTATAAAGAATAATAGTTTCGTAGGAAAAATTATTTTAGACCAACCCTATAATTTATTTAATTACGCAACCATTGGCTATCAAACTTATTTCAATTCTCAGGAAGAAATAGATTTAATGGACAAATTGTACTTTGAATCCTATAGATTGGGTCAGATTTCAAAAAACATCACTTTAGTAGAACCTGTTTTGCGTGATGCAAATATTGTTAGCTTGGATTTAAATTCAGTCAAAAGTGCTGAAGTTAGTTTAAATCAAAAGTATTCGCCTAACGGATTTGATGGTAAGGAAATTTGTGCAATCTCTCGTTATGCAGGTATAAGTAATAAAGTATCGTCATTTGGTATTTATGAATACAAGGCATCGAAGGATGATGAAATAACAAGTATGTTAATAGCTCAGATTGTGTGGTATTTTATTGAAGGGGTTAATTTCAGAGTAAAAGATGATAATTTTAATGATGAAAATAATCATCAAAAATATATTACCTTGGTTGATGATCAGGAGCTAATCTTTTACAAGAGTAACAAAACGGGAAGATGGTGGATTGAAATACCTTTTTTGAATGAAGTCAATACTAAATTAAAGAGACATACGTTATTACCTTGCATACATCAGGATTATTTAGATGCCTGTAACAATAAGGTACCTGACAGATGGTACAAGGCATTTCAAAAAAACAGCATTTAGCTGTAAATACTGACTAAAAGCTGGATTTCATCGGTAAAATGTATTTTTTTTACGATGAAATGTAATTTTTTTTCGAAAATAGTTGTTTTTTAAAAAATATATAAATATGTTTACGCTCTCAAAATGAAGCTAAAATAATTAACCTCGAGTTTTCTATGGATATGAAGAAGTTTGTTTTATTAACGTTATCACTAACACTACTTGTAAGTTGTGGCTCTAAAGATAAGGGCGAATTAGTAGGTGTTCAAGGAAAAAAATGGCACCCAGAAAGGCCTTATGGAATGCAGCTTGTTCCGGGAGGAGCTTTTATTATGGGTAAAGCAGATGATGATTTGGCCGGCGTGCATGATGCACCGGCAAAAACCGTTACTGTGAGAGCCTTTTATATGGATGAAACGGAAATCACTAACAGTGAGTATCGTCAATTTGTAAATTGGGTAAGAGATTCAATTATTAGAACTAAGCTAGCTATTTTAGCGGATGAAATTGGTAAAGTTCCTGATGATGGTGGTATCGGTGAATTTGCATTTAAAGATGCGGATACGGCCAACATGTCGGTATATGAAAAGTATATGTTTGAAAACTATACAGGATTAGGCCCAACAGGTTATGAAGGACGAAAATTAAATAAGGATGTAGATTTAATTTTTGATATCAATGATTATCCAGATGAGTGGTATGCTGAAGTTATGGACACCATGTATCTTCCTATTGAGGAATCATATAATGGTCAAAGAACTTGGGATGTAAAGAAATTTAAATTTCAATATACCTTTATGGATATTCAAAAAGCTGCTAAAAACAGAAACTTAAAACGTAAAGACGTTTTAATAAAGGAAGAAATTGAAGTATATCCTGATACAACAACTTGGATTAGAGATTTTGCTTATTCGTATAATGAGCCAATGCATAATGATTATTTTTGGCATGATGCTTATAGTGATTATCCTGTTGTTGGAGTAACTTGGGATCAAGCCAAAGTATTTTGTCAATGGAGAACTTTATATAAAAATGCTTATCAAAAATCCAGAAAAGGAGCGGCTTTTGTAAATTCTTTCAGATTACCTTCTGAAGCTGAGTGGGAATATGCTGCCAGAGGAGGTTTGCAGGCTGCGACTTTCCCATGGGGTGGTCCTTATGCGAAAACTGATAGAGGTTGTTTTATGGCAAACTTCAAACCTGTAAGGGGAGATTATGCTGCAGACCAAGCATTATACACGGTTGAAGCCAAGTCTTATGAGGCCAATGATTATAACCTTTATAATATGGCAGGAAACGTATCAGAATGGGTGAATGCTTCTTACGATCCTTCATCATATGATTATGTTTCAACTATAAATCCAAGTGTAAGTGATAATGAAAATCAGCGTAAAGTTGTTCGTGGGGGATCTTGGAAAGATGTAGCATATTTTTTACAAGTTAGTTCAAGAGATTATGAATATGCTGATTCAGCAAGATGTTATATAGGATTTAGAACCGTTCAAGATTACATGGGGACACAAGTAACAAAAAACGGAAAATAATAAACAACAATTTTAAACAACAATTTAATACTATTAATTAACCTACTTAAGTATTTTACTTAAATTAAAAACCGAAAATTATGGCACAGTCAAGAGCAAGTAAGAAATTTATGAATATGGCTTACGGATTAGGAGCATCAATCGTAATCGTTGGGGCACTATTTAAAATTATTCATTTCGAAATAGGACCTTTAACAGGTAACGTCATGTTAACTATAGGTCTGGTAACAGAAGCAATTATTTTTGCAATATCAGCATTTGAACCTGTTGATGGTGATTTAGATTGGTCTCTTGTTTATCCGGAATTAGCTGGAGGAGAATCAACATCTAGCAAAAAAGAAGCAAAAGACGCCCAAGGTCTACTATCAAAAAAATTAGATGAGTTATTAAAAGATGCTAAAATAGATGGCGAATTAATGGCAAGTTTAGGAGACAGCATTAAAAACTTTGAAGGTGCTGCAAAAAGCATGTCACCAGCGGTTAATTCTATTGAAGCAACAAGAAAGTATGGTGAAGAGTTATCTTTAGCTGCTGCTCAAATGGAATCTTTAAACAGTTTGTATAAAGTACAGTTAGAAAGCATCAATCGTCAAGCTACTATTAATGAAGAATCAATTGAAAATGCTGGTAAACTGAAAGAGCAGATGAAATCATTAGCATCTAATTTATCATCATTAAATGGTGTTTATGGCGGAATGCTTTCTGCAATGAATAAAAACTAATTATGGTTTTTTTACCCAAATTTAATAATTAACCAAAAAAACCTAATTAGAAATGGCAGGAGGAAATTTATCACCCAGACAGAAAATGATTAACTTGATGTATTTGATATTTATAGCTATGCTAGCATTAAATATGTCAAAAGAAGTGCTTTCAGCATTTGGATTAATGAACGAAAAACTAACCGAGTCCAACGAAGCAGCAACACAAAGAAATGCGACTTTTATGGCCGGATTAGAGCAAAAAGCCAGTGAACAACCGGCTAAATATCAACCTTTAAAGGCTCAGGCAAGTCAGATTAAAGAATTGGCAAGTAACTTTAATGCTTACTTGGAAGATTTGAAATCTAAAATGACTGCAAAAATTGATGATCCAACAGATTATGAAATAATGGACAAAGGGGATTACCTTGATGAACATTTTTTCAAAGGAGACATCATTAAGCCAGACGGACAAGAATTTTTATCTCAAATTGCAACTTTCAGAGATGGAGTTACCAAAGTATTAGAAAATGAGAAAGGGATGGAGGCTGTAATTAATGATGTTCAGGCAAAATTCGCTACAGATGCGGTAAAACGTGGAGCAGGTAAAGTTGGATGGTTAGAACATAATTTTAAAGGGTTTCCTTTAGTAGCATCTTTAACAAAAATGACTCAACTTCAAGCCGATATCAAAACTGCGGAATCTGAAGTAATGGCTACTATGTTAAAAGGAACGCTTACTAGTGAAGTATCTATGACCAATTATACCACTTTGTTAGAAACTTCTAAATCTGCTTACTTTAATGGTGAGCAATTTGATGGACAAATTGTGTTAGGAAGAAAAGATAACTCAACAAAACCAAACAGAGTAGAATTAACTTTAGACGGAAGAAAACTTTCTGAAAAAGAATATATTATTGAAGATGGTAAAGTAAAATTAATAGTGAGCGCTGGTGCTGCTGGAGAACATAAAATTGGTGGACAATTAATCTTTTTAGAAAATGGAGAAGAAAAGCCGGTTCCAGTAAATCAATCTTTTGCTACAGTTCCTAAGCCTAACGCAGCTACTATTTCAGCTGATAAAATGAATGTGGTTTACCGTGGTGTAAAAAACCCAATGACTATTTCATTCGCTGGTGTATCTGATAATAACGTTAATGCCAATGGACAAGGTTTAAGTAGAGCTGGTGGTAGTAAATATGTTATGGATGCGACTCTTATTAAAGGCAGAGAAGTAACTATTAATGTTACTGGTACCTTACCTGATGGTCAAAAAGTGTCTGACAATGCAATGTTTAGAATAAAAGATTTACCTAAACCAACTGGTACAGTTAGAGGTGAAGATGGTGCTTTAAACATGCAGCGTAACAGTCTTGAAATTTCAACTATTGGAGCTAAATTTGATGATTTTGATTTTGAATTGCCCTTACGTGTAACAGGCTTTAAATTCAAAGTTCCTGGTCAGCCAACCATTGATGTTAATGGAGATAAGCTAGATGCAAGAGCAAAACAAGCTTTAAGTAAAGCTAAACGAGGTTCGGGAGTTCAAATATTTGATATTGAAGCAAAAGCTCAAGGGGTAAGTGTAATACTTAAAAAAGTATCACCTGTATTTATTGAGCTTACAAACTAGAATTTTATTATAGATTCTAATAAATTAAAATGTATAACAGATGAAACATCCATAACTTAAATTTAGTAAATATTTAGCTAAATAAGATATGGATGTAACATGTGACAATTGAATAACAATAAAATCATACACATGAAATTGAAAAGTTTTTTATTAACCGTTACAACTGTTTTCGCGGTGTCAGGAGTGTTTGCACAAGCAAATATTCTGAATGCGAAAAGCCCACAGGAAATAGGTGTTAGAACGGAAGCGCAAAAGGCTATTGACAACGATAAACCATTAGAATATGGCTACGTTGATGATAGAGATATTCTTTTTTCAAAAATGACCTGGGAAAAGGTTGTTCTTGATGAGCGCTCTAACTTTCCGTTATATTACCCTATTGATACAAATAATATTGGCAGTAATAGACGGTCATTATATGATGTACTTGTTAAAAACATAAAAAATGGTAATATAGAAAACATTTACGATGATTCTTATTTTACTGCAAAGCGTACTTTAAAGGATATTCAATCTGCTTTAGTTAAAATTGATACGACCGAGTTAGGTATAGAACAAATCAATGCGGGCGAAGAATTATCTGCTGAGTATATCAACAGAAGAGATATTACGGCAGCTGATATTAAAGAGTATCGAATTAAAGGTTTATGGTATTTTGATAAACGTCAGGCTGAAATGAAATACAGATTGCTTGGAATAGCACCTGTAGCACCAGACGTGAATACTATTGATCAAGATACTCCAGATTTAGTGCCTTTATTTTGGGTATTCTTCCCGGATGCTAGAAATGTTTTGCATGAAGCTAAAGCTTTTAACAATGAAAATAGTTCAATACCGTTTTCGTTTGATCACATTTTAAATGCAAGACGTTTCCATGGTTACATTTATAAAGAAGAAAATGTGCAAGGAGATAGAGCAATTACGGAATATGTATCTCAAAATTCTTTAATGCAGTTGTTAGAATCTGATAGAATTAAAGATAAAATTAGAGATTTTGAACTTGATATGTGGACCTATTAATCCCATAAAGTATTAAATATTTGAAAACCGCTCAGTTATATAATTGAGCGGTTTTTTTATGAATGCAAAATAATAATCTATGTATCTTCGCATTTACAATGCAAGTAGATTTTATAGTCATAGGTAGCGGTATAGCGGGCATAAGTTTTTGTGAACAACTCAGAGCGCATCATAAAACTTTTGTGGTTTTTGACGATCAATCTCAACAATCATCTACTGTAGCAGGAGGTTTATATAATCCTGTTGTTTTAAAGCGATTCACACCCGTTTGGAAAAGTAAAGAACAATTGCAAATTGCTTTACAAATGTATCTTAACTTTGAACAGGAATTTGATGTAAAACTGGATTATAAAATTCCAGTACTTCGAAAATTTTCATCTTTAGAGGAGCAAAATGATTGGTTTATAGCCTCTGATAAGCCAAATCTTTCAGAATATCTTTCAGTTAATTTGATAAAAAACACTAATAAAAATATTGAGGCATTATACAGTTTTGGCGAAGTGTTGCAGACTGGAAGAATTGATGTAAAAGTATTAATGGATACTTATAAGAAGTTCCTGTTCAAAGATTCCCGGTTTTTTGAAACTAAATTTAAATATAATGACTTAGTAGTAACCAATGGCCAAGTGAAATATGGTGAAATTCAAGCTAAAAACATTGTTTTTACAGAAGGATTTGGAATTAATAAAAACCCATTTTTTAAGGACTTACCCTTATTAGGAACAAAAGGTGAATTATTAACCATTCATGCGCCAGATTTAAAAATGGATTTTGTTTTAAAAGGTCCTGTATTTTTAATTCCTATAGGAGACGACCATTATATTGTGGGGGCTACTTATAATTGGGAAGATAGAACTCATGAAATTACTTTAAAAGGAAAAGAAGAGCTTTTGACTAAACTAAATACCTTGATTTCTTGTACCTATAAAGTAATAGATCAGGTTGCTGGTATCAGACCTACTGTAAAGGACAGGCGGCCATTAGTTGGCCAACATAATGTTCATAAAAATATGTTTGTCCTTAACGGCCTAGGAACAAGAGGCGTTATGATTGGACCTTATGTAGCAAAACAACTCTTTGATTTTATGGAATTTGGAACGCCTTTAGAAGCAGAAATTGATATAAAACGGTTTCAATAAAGCGTAATTGAAATTATTTTTTGATGACTGTTTTATCGTAATGTATAAATAAGTTAATCCAAATATTTCTTGAAAGTCTCATGATTATTGGCATAAAGACCACTAAAGTAATCACAATAGAAATAAAAGTGTTTTTTAAATTGGCCTGAAAAATAAGATTAGTGATGACATAAGCAGCAACTGCAAAAGCTATTCCTACGGCGTAACTAACATACATAGCACCATAAAAAAAGGAGGGTTCCAAACGATATTTTGTTTTGCATTTTGAACAATGCTCATTTATTTTTAAGGTATTAGCTAAATTATAGGCGTTCTTAAAAGTATACATGGATTCTTCATGACATTTTGGGCAATTTCCTGTTATTATGCTATATAATGAGGTTCCTTTTTTTAACATATAAATTAATGTATTTTTGCATGCGCATTTGCAAAGTAAAAATAAGTTTAAAATATTAAGCCTTTGTAATATAAGTTACATTTCTATGATGAACATTCACAATTTATCAATTTCATTTCAAGGAGACTACCTCTTTGAAGATATTACCTTTAAGTTAGATAATGGCGATAGAGTAGGTTTAATTGGTAAAAACGGTGCTGGAAAATCAACCATGCTTAAGATATTATCAAGAGAGATGGAGCCAGATTCTGGTCAAATAGCTACAGATAAAGAGCTTAAAATAGGTTTTTTAAAACAAGATATTGATTTTGTTATGGGGAGAACCGTTTTGGAGGAAGCTTATGAAGCGTTTACAGAAATTAAAGATGTAGAAAGTAAACTGGACAGAGTAAATATCGCATTGGCCGAAAGGACAGATTATGAAAGTGAATCTTACCATCAACTTATGGTAGATTTAAACGATTTGACCCATCATTTTGAGCTTATTGGAGGATATAACTATAAAGGAAATACTGAGAAGATCTTACAGGGGTTAGGGTTTAAACGCGAGGATTTTAATAGCCTTACAGATACTTTTTCTGGAGGGTGGCGTATGCGGATAGAGTTGGCAAAATTATTACTTCAAAATAATGATATCCTTTTACTGGATGAGCCTACTAACGGCCTGGATATTGAAACCATTAGCTGGCTGGAGAATTTTTTAGCGGATTACGAAAACATTGTTCTTATTGTTAGCCATGACCGTCACTTCCTTGATGCTGTGTGCACCCACGTTGCAGATGTGGACAGGCAGAAAATAAAAATCTTTACCGGTAACTCTACTTTCTGGTACGAGAG
>ENA-UOYD01000332-UOYD01000332.1-marine-metagenome-genome-assembly--contig:-NODE-332-length-11047-cov-2.257521_pt1 | contig 11047 bp, 7 predicted proteins | sample MGYA00238169_ERZ767097 | MGnify/ENA primary metagenome ERZ767097 (study PRJEB28937, sample SAMN06267346) | marine metagenome | isolation source: Columbia River Estuary | place: USA:Columbia River Estuary... | reverse complement strand
TTGTCGCCATGTAGTGCGAATGAATCAGTGGCATATGCTGCAAAGTTCTGCCAACTGCTTCTGAGTGAGATACCTCTTCGGCAAACTGGTGTGCCCCCCATTTCTTCCGCATCATGCTCTGTGAGTTTACTCTGTACGCGTAGAAAGGAAGATCAATTGTAGAGATTCTCTTTGCCGAGGACAGTATCTTGGCAACGTAGATCTGGTCTTCACCGATATTTATGTTTGAATCAAATTCAATTTGTATCCCCTCAGCATGTCCAGTATTTCCTGTGCAAATCTCTTTATAAGTTGGGTTTTTTAAATTCCCACCAGTATAACCCGATGTTACTTTTTCAACACCATTTAATTGCTGAAAAATAGCTTCTGTACACCAAAAACATCCATTTGCGAGCGTTGCTATTTCCATATTTATTGACATTTTTGATTTTTTAGTTTGAATTGATTGTGCATTTAAATTAAAAGCAAAACCAACCACAATTGCAATAACCATTATTTTTTTCATGAAAATCATATTTTATTTTAAGTCGAAATAATATCAAAAAGATTACAACAACATTAAATAAAAGTGCAATACAAATTCCTGAAATTTAAAAAAATATTATATATGCTCTAAAGTATGAACAACCGATTCTAACATTTCTTCATTGAAATCTAAATGCGTTACCATTCTTAATTTACCTTGCCCCATAGAAATTAATCCAATGCCCGCATCATTTAACCGACTCATAAATGCTTCCTCAGAAATTACATCAGCAACACTAAAAATAACAATATTAGTTTCAATTGGTTCTACATTTTTAACAAATTCACAATTTTTCAAGGCAACACCTATAATTTTTGCGCGAGTATGATCAATGGCCAATCTCTGAACATGATTATCCAAAGCATAAATGCCAGCAGCAGCCAAATAACCTGCTTGTCTCATAGCGCCTCCAAACAACTTACGTATCCGCAAGGCTTTTGCTATATGTTCTTTTGTGCCTAGTAATAAAGATCCAACGGGTGCCCCAAGACCTTTTGACAAACAAATTGAAATGGTGTCAAATACTTTTCCATATTGTTCTGGGGATTCATTTTTGGCAACCATTGCATTAAATAAACGAGCGCCATCTAAATGAAGTGCCAAATTATTTGCTTTACATGTTTTTTTTATTCGAAGCATTTCTTCAAAACTCCAACAAGCACCACCTCCCTTATTTGTGGTGTTTTCAAGTGTTACCAATCTTGAATAAGGTACATGAATATCTGACCTTCCTCCAGAAATGGCCTCCTGTAATTGTTGTGCCGTAAACATTCCTCTTTTTCCATCAATTAAATGTGATGTCACACCTGAATTTGATGCTGCACCTCCACCTTCAAAATTGTAAACGTGAGCCCATTTATCACAAAACATTTTATCACCGTGATGTGTATGCAATTTTATACCTGTTTGATTTGCCATAGTACCTGAAGGAAAAAACAAGGCATCTTCCATTCCAAACATTTCAGCAATTTTAGCTTGTAATTTGTTAACTGTTGGATCAGATTTAAAAACATCATCCCCAACTTCAGCTTTCATCATTGCGTCAAGCATTCCTTTAGTAGGCTTTGTAACAGTGTCACTAATCAAATTTATTTTCATCGTATTTCAATATTTTTTTAACGTAGCTAAGTTAATTTATTTCACTTAAAATAAGGTATTAAAGATCATTGATTTTTTACCTTTCTTAAATCCTGCTCAATAAATTTACTTAAATTCAAAATGAAAAGTTATTTTTGTATTTCTTAAATATAAAAATGATTTCAAACGAACATATACAAAAATTAAAAGATAGCATTAGTAAGTTAAAAATCTACCTGGAAATTGATAAAAAAACCATTGAGGTTTCTAACGAGGAAGAAAAAACTGCCAATCCAAATTTCTGGAACAACCCTAGAGAAGCTGAATTGGTAATGAAAGAATTGAGATCTAAAAAAAAATGGGTAGATGATTTTAAACAAATTGCTACAAACTTAGAAGAAATTTCTATTCTTTTCGAATTTTATCTTGAAGGTGAGGCTTCCGAAAAAGAAGTTGAAAAAATTTACAATAAAACCCTGCTTTTAATTGAAAATTTAGAGTTTAAAAATATGCTTTCTGAAGAAGGCGATAGTTTAAGTGCAGTACTTCAAATAACTGCAGGTGCTGGGGGCACAGAAAGTTGCGACTGGGCACAAATGTTAATGCGCATGTATTTAATGTGGAGCGAAAAACAAGGCTTTAAAGTTAAAGAATTAAACTTTCAGGCTGGTGACGTTGCGGGTATTAAAACTGTAACCTTAGAAATTGAAGGAGAATATGCTTTTGGGTATTTAAAAGGTGAGAATGGTGTGCATCGCTTGGTTAGAATTTCACCTTTTGACAGCAATGCTAAAAGGCACACCTCATTTGCTTCTGTTTATGTATATCCGTTAGTTGATGATAGTATTGAAATTATTGTAAATCCTGCCGATATTGAGATTATTACTTCACGATCAAGTGGTGCCGGAGGACAAAATGTTAATAAAGTTGAAACCAAGGTACAATTAACGCACAAACCAACTGGGATTCAAATTTCTTGTTCTGAAACACGCTCACAACATGAAAATAGAGATAGAGCCATGCAAATGTTGAAATCTCAATTGTATGAAATTGAATTGAATAAACAATTAGAAGCTCGCGAGGATATTGAATCAGGAAAAATGAAAATCGATTTTGGATCACAAATTAGAAATTATGTAATGCACCCTTATAAACTAGTAAAAGATGTAAGAACGGCTCATGAAACTGGTAATGTTGATGCCGTTATGAATGGGGAAATTGACGGGTTTCTTAAAGCCTTTTTAATGCAGCAAGGTCAAAAAGATACTTCAAACGAATTGTAATGAAAAATAAAATTGATACCATTATTTTTGATTTAGGAGGTGTTTTAGTGGATTGGAAACCTGAATATGTTTACCGAAAAGTTTTTAAGGATGATGAAGAAAAAGTGCAGTGGTTTTTAAAAAACATATGCACACCCGAATGGAACATGGAGCAAGATGCAGGCAGAACAATTGCAGAAGCCAATGCAATCAAAATTGCTGAATTTCCAGAATTTGAAGATTTAATTAAATTATTTTATGAAAAATGGCCACAAATGTTCTCAGGCCCTATTCAAGAAAATATTGAGTTGTTCAAAAATTTAAAAAAAACGGGGCAATATAAAATGTATGCACTAACCAATTGGAGTGCTGAAAAATGGGATATAGCTTTAGAGTTGTTTCCTTTTTTTAATGAGTTTGACGGTACAGTAGTTTCTGGCCTGGTAAAAACCCGAAAACCATTTCCGGAAATTTATAAAATACTGTTAAACAAATTTAACATTGAACCAGAAAACGCAATCTTTATTGATGATAATAATGACAATATTTTAGCTGCAAAAGCTTTAAAAATAAATGGAATCCACTTTAAAAATCACAAACAACTTATTCGAAAATTAAAATATTTTAATATTAATTTTTAATTAACAATGCGATATCTATTATAAATCAACAATGAATGGTATCTTTTTTAAATTAAATAGCTGTTAATTAACAATAATTCGTATTTTTACATAAATTACATTTTTAATTTAACAATTGAACAATGTAATTAAATTGCTAAAAGATTGTTACATTAAGTTTTTTTATATGAGAAAACGCTTTTTATTGTTATTTGTATTTCCTGCCTACTTATTTGCTCAAAATAGCATACCTACTTTTACTGTTTCTGGTAAAATTATTGATTCCAACACTAAAAACCCTTTAGATTACGCTACTGTTATTTTTAAAAGTATCGATTCGAATAAAACAATTTATGGTGGAATTACAAATCAGCGAGGAAATTTTTCTATTGAAGTTGAAAAAGGTTTTTACAATACTACCGTAGAATTTATTTCATATCAAACAAAAAACCTATCCATCTCAAAAGTAGATAGTGATATTAATATAGGAACTATAGAATTAGAATTTGCTGCTGAATTATTAGGAGAAATAGAAATTAATGGAAAAATTAACACGCTGGATTTTAAACAAAATAAACAAGTATACAATGTTACCAAAGATTTAGCATCAAACGGTGTTTCTGCTACACAAATTTTAACCAATATTCCGTCAGTTTCGGTCGGTTCTGAAGGAAATTTAACCATTCGAGGTCAAGGAAATGTTACCGTATTAATTGATGGAAAACTATCATCACTTTCAAAGACTGATGCATTAAATTCGTTACCCGCTGGATCTATAGAAAAAATTGAAGTGATTGCAAATCCGGGCGCTAGCCAAAGATCTTCCGCATCAGGTATCATAAATATCATTTTGAAAAAAGGTAAAAATGAAGGCTTAAATGGATCTGTAACTGCTTCTGGTGGCTATAAAGAAAATTATGGTGGCTTGTTAACCCTCAATCATAAATCTAAAACTGTAAACTTTTTCACAACTGCAAGTTATGCTCATAGTATTAAAAACACTTTGGTTAAAGTTGAAAATGAATATTTCACCAATGGAATTACAACCGGTTTTTTAGCTGAAAATACTTTAATTGAAAGCCCATCTAACGATTTTATGGCAATTGTTGGGGCCGAATTCTATTTATCTGACAACAGTACATTAACAGCCACTGCAAAATTTGATGACATTAAAAGAGCTCCTTTTTTTGAAACCAATACTACATTTTTTGATGCAGCCAAAAATATTACATCAATAAATATTGGAAATAATGACAGTAAGTTTAATGACCAAATTATGGAGTTTTCAATAGATTTTAATCAAAACTTCAAAAATGAAGGTCAGAATATTTCAGCATACATTACATATTCTAATGACAATGAACAATATATTAATGATTTTACAAATTCAAATCCTGTTTTTGTAAATGAAAACTATACCGAAGAAAATACTTTAGAAAATGCCGAAATGAGTGTGAAATACACCCATCCCATTAATGAAAGTGCAGGTTTTGAAATTGGCTATTTAGGTACTTTTGGTAAAACACCTTATACGCTCACCAAAGAAACTACCCAAGAAGAAATTATTTATTCTGATTATATACACGGCTTTTATGCTGAGTTTGAAAAATATTGGAATTCCTTTTATTTGGGCGTTGGTTTAAGAGCTGAATTAACTGAAATAAATTCAGACTTTACAAACCTAAATACCATTCAAACAAATAATTTTAACAATTTTTTCCCTTCAATTTATCTTGAAAATACCTTTAATGAAAACAATAGTTTAAGCTTAAGTTATTCAAGAACTACGCAAAGACCAGGTTATAATGAACTTCGCCCTTTCGAACAAAAAATCAGCGAAACACTTTCATATATTGGAAATATTAATTTAAATCCAATGTTTATAAACGCTACCAATTTATCTTATTCTTATTACGGTGAAAAACTAACTTTTATAACCTCATTGTATTGGAGTAATTATGAGGATTTAGTTCAATCAATTTCATTTGAAACAACTGAAGCTAACAATGGAATTCCTAAAATAATAACAACAGTTGAAAATATCGGATCATTAAATCAATATGGATTATCCGTTACAGCAGATTTACAGGCTGCAAAATGGTTGAATTTTATGGGAAATGCCAACTTTTATCAAATGGAACAAACTGGGATATTTCAACATACAAACGCTAATAATGAAATAGTAATTAAAGATTTTGAAAATTCAAATTTTAGTGCTGATTTTAGTTTATTAACTAAAATTAAAATACCTAAACTGATCGATTTTCAATTTAATGTTATCAATAGTTTAGATTCTAAAGCGGTCTATTCCATGTTAAAGGCTAACACCTATGTAAATGCAGCAATTAATAAAGATTTATGCAACAAAAAGGCTTCTTTGAGTTTATCTGTTGATGATGTTTTTAATTCCCGAAATGTAAACAGAACCTGGTTTGAACAAAACTATACTTCAAATAGAATAGCTTCTCAAAAATATCGAACTATGATACTTTCATTCACTTATAGATTCAACCAAGATAAACAGCAAAGAAGTGTAGATTTTGATAAAAAATCGAACAAAGTAAAAATTTAAATTATGAAAATTTATCACAATCCACGATGCAGTAAAAGCCGTCAGGGTTTAGAAATACTAAATGAACTGGCTACAAATTTTGAAATCATTCATTATTTAGAAACCCCAATTTCTGAAAAAGAACTTATTGAAATTATAAAACTATTAGGTATCAATCCAATAGAGCTGGTTAGAAAAAATGAAACCATTTGGAAAGAAAACTACAAGGGAAAAACTTTATCTAATAAAGAAATAATTGAAGCTATGGTTCAAAACCCAAAATTAATTGAAAGACCAATTGTAGTAAACAATGGTAAAGCAATTATTGGGAGACCTCCTGAAATTATAAAATCAATCTTATAAATTTTGTGCTTTCTTTAACAGTTTCATTTCTTTAAAACCGAGTCTATTTTTGGATAAAAACGAATTGAAAATCGGTTAAAATGCTATAAATCAGCAACTCATAAAATAAAGTGAAAAATTTTTTGTTTAATTTATTTTTCACATTATTAAACAAACGTTAACACTCGTTAACATTGTTTTCAACAATAAAAAGTATATTTGCAATCAAATTAATATTGTAAATTACTCATGAAAAACTATATACTGCTAACTTTCATATATTTAACTACTTTATTGGGTTTTGCACAGCAACCAAAACCCAATTTACCACAATTTACAATCAAAGGAAAAGTAATAGATTTTGATACCAAAGAAGCGTTAGAATACGCAACTGTGGTTTTAAAGCCTTTAAATGGAGGCACTATTTCGGGTGGAATTACAGACAATCATGGAAAATTTAATGTAGAGGTTGCACAGGGAACCTATGATATTTCAATAGAATTTATTTCATTTAAAACAAAAAAAATTAAAACTCAAAAAATAAATGAGAATCTTGATTTAGGAACAATTGAATTGGAAGTAAATGCCGAATCTTTAGCTGAAATTGAAATTATAGCAGAAAAAAGTACGGTTGAAATTAGATTAGACAAAAAAATATACAACGTTGGAAAAGATATGACCGTTGCTGGAGGAAACGCATCAGATGTTTTAGACAATGTACCTTCTGTGTCAGTTGATGTTGAGGGAAATATTAGTTTGCGAGGCAACGAAAATGTTCGAGTTTTAATCAATGGTAAACCCTCAGCAATGGTTGGCTTAAGCACTGATGCCTTGCGTCAATTACCCGCTGACGCCATTGAGAAAGTGGAAGTAATTACAAGTCCTTCTGCCCGTTATGAAGCTGAAGGAACAGCAGGAATTATAAACATAATACTTAGAAAAGGAAAAGCACAAGGTTTCAACGGATCTTTTTCAGGAAATGCTGGGAATCCTGACAATTTTGGTGTTTCTGCTAATTTAAATTACAGAACCAATAAAGTAAATTTCTTTACTACAACTGGCTATAACTATAGTGATTCTCCTGGAAATTCTTTGGCAAACGTAACTTATTTCAACAACGCTGGAGACATTATCAGTTTTAGAAACGAAGTAAATAAGTACGAACGAAAACGCAACAGGTTTAACACAAATTTTGGGATGGAATATTACATTTCAGATAAAACATCGCTTATAGGAACTGTTTTCTACCGTACTTCAAATGGAGATGAAATTGCTAAAAACACTTCTGATGAATTAAATGCAAATAATATCTTATCAAAAACTGATGTCAGAATCGATGATGGCAGTGAAATAGACAACAACCTGGAGTATTCGTTTAATTTAACGCATGATTTTAATAGTAGCGGACATAAATTAACCTTTGATTTTCAATACGGAACCGATAAAGAAGATCAAAATTCATATATAACCGACAATACTATTTATCCTAGTTTCGTGGAAAACAATCCTGAAAGAACTTCAACAGAAGAAACTTCAAATGACATTTTAATACAAAGTGATTATGTGTTGCCAATTGGTGAAAATGCACAGTTTGAAGCTGGTTTTAAAATTGATTTAAATGAACTTGATTCTGATTATTTAGTAGAGGATTACGATCCTGTTTTAGGAGACTTTTATAACAATACTGATTTTTCAAACACTTTAAATTTTAAACAAAATATTTATTCTGTGTATTCGCAATACGGAAGTAAAATTAAAAAATTTTCTTATTTGTTAGGTTTACGTGCTGAAACTACTGATAGAACCATTATTTTAATCAACAACAGCGAAGACAACTATAAAACCTGGACTGAGTTTTTTCCAACCGTAAATTTAGGTTTAGAATTTAGTGATTCTGAAAGCTTAACATTGGGCTACAACAAAAGATTGCGTCGCCCGCGTTATTGGTTTTTAAATCCGTTCGAATCAAGAACCAGTGAGACTTATATTAGAAAAGGAAATGTAAATTTAGATCCAACCTATACAGATTCTTTTGATTTAGGTTATTTAAAACGTTGGACCAAATTCACTTTAAACTCTTCAATTTATTATCAGCATGCAGTCAATAATATTGAGTTTGCACAAACCGAAGAAATAAGAGAAATTGATGGTGAAGATACACTTGTAATTGTTGCAATGCCCATAAATTTAAGCTCTGAAGACCGTTTTGGATTCGAATTTACAGCCAATTACAATCCGTTTAAATGGTGGAAATTAATGAGTAGTTTCAACTTTTTTAAATCAATTACTGAAGGAGATTATAAGGATGTAAATTACGATTCTGATAATGTCAGCTGGTTTACCCGCCTAAATTCAACCTTAACCTTTAAAGATCTTTTCGATTGGCAAACTACTGCCATGTATATGGGGCCGTCTCAAGGGGCGCAAACTAAAAGAGATGGGTTGGTTAGTATTAACTTGGCTTTTAGCAAAGATTTGTTTAATGAAAAAGCAACCATTTCATTAAATGTGAGCGATTTATTAAATTCAAGAAAAAGACAATCAAGAACGACTACTCCAACAACATTTTCCGAAAATGAATTTCAATGGCGTGAAAGACAAATTATGTTAAATTTCACCTACAGATTGAATCAGAAAAAGAAACGTGAGCGTTCAGGGTATGACAGTGGTGGCGATGAACAAATGTTTAAAGCATAAAAAAAAGGGCAATTTAAAATTGCCCTTTTTTTATTTTATATAAAGTATCAAGCTTTCTTTTCTGCTTTTCCTTCTTTTCTATATTTCCAAGACTCTCTAAAATACCCCACTAACCAATAAGGAATAATAAATGTAATTAAAAAAATCATTAACCAAAATCCCATAGTGAATACGGTTAAAAATACTAAAAATCCAGAAAATTGTGATAAATCCATAACTTATAAATGCTATTTTATGTTTTTTACAAAATTAGTATTTATTTTTTAATTAAACATAACTAGTTTTTTATTTTTTTTAAATGATATTTCTCATTTCATAACTCAAAAAAACATGTAATTATTTGAGCTAAATACAAGAGGCCTTCATTTTAATTTTTAAGAACAAAAAAAGATACCAAAAGAACAAAGTTCTTTTGGTATCTTTAATCTTTAAATTTTGTTTTCAATAGCTTATTTAAATTCTGCAAAGAAATCATTTCCCTTATCATCTACCAATAAGAATGCTGGGAAGTTTTCAATTCTAATTTTACGAACTGCTTCCATTCCTAATTCTGGGAAGTCAACTACTTCAACAGATTTAATGCTTTCTTTTGCTAAAATGGCCGCTGGACCTCCAATAGAACCAAGGTAAAAACCACCATTCGCTTTACACGCATCTGTTACTTGTTGTGAACGGTTACCTTTTGCAACCATCACCCTACTTCCTCCTGCTTTTTGAAAAGCATCTACATAAGGATCCATGCGCCCCGCGGTTGTTGGTCCAAAACTACCAGAAGCCATTCCTTTAGGTGTTTTTGCTGGCCCTGCATAATACACAGGATGATCTTTAAAGTATTGAGGCATTTCTTCACCATTCGCCAACATTTCACTAATTCTAGCGTGTGCCATATCTCTAGCAACAATTAATGTTCCCCTTAAATTAAAACGTGTTTTAACTGGATGCTTTGAAAGTTCTTTACGAATTTTTTCCATTGGTTGATCCAAATCTAACTCAATTGCATCCTTTAAATGCGGTGCCTCTTTTGGCAAATATTGAGCTGGATTTTTTTCTAATTGTTCGAGAAAAATACCTTCTTCAGTAATTTTTCCTTTTACATTACGATCAGCACTACAGCTCACTCCTAATCCAACTGGACAAGATGCTGCGTGACGAGGTAAACGAATTACACGTACATCATGCACAAAATATTTACCTCCAAATTGAGCTCCTACTCCACTTTCTTGACAAATTTTTGTTATTTTTTCTTCCCATTCTAAATCACGAAATGCTTGTCCACCATCATTACCTTCAGTTGGTAAATGATCTAAATAACCAGCAGATGCCTTTTTTACAGTTGCTAAATTTGCTTCGGCAGAAGTTCCACCAATCACAAATGCTAAGTGGTAAGGAGGACACGCTGAAGTTCCTAAATCCATGATGTGTTTCTTTACAAAATTTGTTAAGTTTTCTTCCGTTAACAACGATTTTGTCATTTGATACAAGTAGGTCTTATTTCCTGAACCACCACCTTTTGTTATAAATAAGAATTCATATTTATTACCTGGTTCAGCATAAATATCTATTTGAGCAGGAAGGTTAGTGCCTGAGTTTTTCTCTTTTAACATTGTTTGAGGAACAATTTGAGAAAAACGAAGATTATCTGTTTGAAAAGTATTAAATACTCCCTTAGAAATCCATTCAGCATCTACCGCTCCAGTATAAACATCTTCTCCCTTTTTTGCAACACAAATTGCAGTTCCCGTATCTTGGCAAGTAGGCAATTCACCAGCTGATGTAACCATTTGATTTAATAACATTGTATATGCAACAAAACGGTCATTATCAGTAGCTTCTGGATCTTTAAGAATATCCTCTAATTTTTTTAAATGAGAAGCACGTAAATAAAAGGACACATCATGATATGCTTCTTGTGAAAGCATTTCAAGACCTTCAGGTGCAACTTTTAAAATTTTACGTCCATCAAACTCCACCA
>ENA-UOYD01000330-UOYD01000330.1-marine-metagenome-genome-assembly--contig:-NODE-330-length-11086-cov-2.525570_pt1 | contig 11086 bp, 8 predicted proteins | sample MGYA00238169_ERZ767097 | MGnify/ENA primary metagenome ERZ767097 (study PRJEB28937, sample SAMN06267346) | marine metagenome | isolation source: Columbia River Estuary | place: USA:Columbia River Estuary... | reverse complement strand
AATCGTGTTTCGTCGCGTGGATCTTGAGTCTCCCGTGGATCTGCCTGCCAGTTCTGAACTGGTGGGCGATACCATGTTGGGCACGACCCTTGAAAAGGACGGCGTCAAGATAGCCACGATTGAGCATCTGATGTCTGCCTTTGCTGGCCTGGGCGTTGATAACGCCTTTGTCGACCTTAGTGCTGCTGAAGTTCCTATCATGGACGGTAGCGCCGGACCCTTTGTATTCCTGATCCAGTCTGCGGGTATCGAAGAACAGAATGCCCCCAAGCGTATGCTCCGTATCAAGGAGACCGTGCGGGTTGAAGACGGAGACAAGTGGGCGCAGTTCGAGCCCCATGATGGATATCAGCTGAATTTCACGATTGATTTCGATCACCCGGTATTCAAGAAGCTTCCCAAGACGGCAACGATTGATTTTTCATCCGCGGCATTCCTGCGCGAGATCAGTCGTGCCCGTACCTTCGGTTTCATGAGTGACATCGAGGTGCTGCGTGAGCGGAACCTTACCCTGGGTGGCACCATGGACAATGCCATCGTGATGGATGATTACCGAATCCTGAACGAAGATGGTCTGCGTTATCACGACGAGTTCGTGAAGCACAAAATTCTGGACGCCCTGGGCGACCTGTACTTGTGTGGCTATGCGCTGATTGGCAAGTTCACCGGATACAAGGCCGGCCATGCCATGAACGTGGCCCTGGTGAGGGCGTTGCTGGCCAGGCAGGAAGCCTGGGAATTGGTGACTTTCGAGGACAAGGCAAGCTCGCCGTTGACCTATACCAGCCCGGTGCCGGCTTACTAGAATTCCGAGAAGGCTATTTTGACTCCGACGGCCTCGCCTGGTCCGGTGCGCGCACTTTCACCTGGACTTTTTGCAGGGTGAGTTCGAATTGCTCGCTTAGTTGCTTGCAAAGAACCGGTCCGGCGTAACGAAGCCGGGTTGCCCAGGCAGCCGAGTCAGACAGTAAAATCAGGGTATCGTCCTTGACGTTAACTCCGATCAAGTGCTCCGAAAGCTCGGGATCAAGACAGGATTTGACCTGCATTATCAAGGACTTGCGTTTTGCCGCGCCAGCTACCAGCCGACCCAGGGCAGAGCCCGGGTTAGAGAGTAGATCCGCCAGGTTTTGAGGTTCGCGTGCCATAATCAGGTGAAGTGGGTCTCAGTTTCGAGCTAGTATCGTTGAGTTTTCCATAATAGGACAGGCATAGTAACAGCCTGTTTAGGGCATACCCGCTGAAAAGTGGGGTCGCAAAGCCACCGATCTAAGGGCAAGACCTAGGATAGCGGGGTTACCAGAATGACAAAATTCGGTATTCATACGTCGCAGCCTGCGGGTTTCTACCCTGGGGGCTGTCTTGTGGCACAATGCCCGGCGCGCCCAGTCATTCTGATTTCAGGAGCCATGGCTTAATGAATATTATTTTGATTACCCGCCGCCATGGCCAGGCGCGTCCCATTAGTTTGAAAGATCCCCTTTCCCTGGCGGGCCTTGGTGCTGCGCTGAGCGTACTGGTGTTGGTGGGTCTGGCAGGCGGTTACCTGCTTGGATACAGCCAGGCGACCGATCTCCCGGTGGCCCAGTTTGATTCGATGCGTGCCGAATTGCGCGCGCAAAAGGGCGAGGTTGAAGCTGCCCGGATCGAAAACCAGGAAGTGGTTGATGCCTTCGCAGTGCGCATGGCCGAACTCAATGCCCACGTTATTCGCCTGGACGCCATGGGCCGCCGACTCACTGAAATGGGCAAGCTGGATGATGGCGAATTCGATTTTGACAGCGCTCCGGCCCTGGGTGGTCCCGAGCCCAGCGTGGATGCCCAGTCCGTGCATATGCCTGATCTCGAGCTGCGCCTGAACGAGCTGGAAGGTCGCATCGCTGATCGCGAACTGCAGTTGGGCGTCCTGGAAAACCTGTTGATTGACCGAAATCTGAATGCCCAGGTGGTGCCCAAGGGCAGACCGGTGCAGTCGGGCTGGATGTCCTCGCACTTTGGCAAGCGCACCGATCCGTTTAGCGGAAAGGATGCCACCCACTGGGGTGTGGATTTTGCAGGCCGCAGGGGAACGGAAATCTCGACGGTAGGCGCAGGAGTCGTGACCTGGTCCGGTAACCGGCATGGCTACGGGCAGTTGGTCGAGGTGAACCACGGTAACGGCTACGTGACCCGCTACGCTCACAACGAGGAAAACAAGGTGTCTGTGGGCGATGAGGTCGAAAAAGGCCAGTTAATCGCGCTTATGGGCTCCTCAGGCCGCGCTACAGGGCCTAATCTGCACTTCGAAGTGCTGCGGGATGGACGCAAGGTAAACCCGCTGGAGTTCATTCGCACCGACAAATAGGGCCCCGAGAGGCCTGATTTGCGGCAGTTCCTGATAGGAATCAAGTAATTTCATGCGAATACTTGAACTTTGCCTTCAGAGACACCATTTCCCACCTTCGGGCATTCCAATTAGAATAACCGGTTTGCTGAGACCACGTCGGCCTTGCCGACCCGTTTAGGCCTTATTTTGGCCGCGGGCTAAAGGAAAAGAATTCGTGCGAAAAATTTTCACCAGTATCTTCGGAAGCCGTAATCAGCGCCTGTTGAAAAAGCTTTCTCGACTGATCAACAAGACCAATGCCCTTGAGCCCAAGATGCAGGCTCTGTCCGATGAGGAATTGCGTGGCAAGACAGCCCAGTTCCGAAAGCGCCTGGAAGAGGGCGCCAGCCTGGATGATCTGCTGCCCGAAGCATTTGCGGTGGTCAGGGAGTCCTCGGTGCGAACCCTGGGAATGCGGCATTTCGATGTGCAGCTTATTGGTGGCATCGTGTTGCACCAGGGCAAGATCTCGGAAATGCGCACTGGTGAGGGTAAGACCCTCATGTCCACCCTGTCGGCATACCTTAATGCCTTGCCGGCAAATGGTGTGCATATCGTCACCGTGAATGAATACCTGGCAGCGCGTGACGCCCGGTGGATGGCACCGGTCTACGAATTCCTGGGTATGACCGTTGGAGTCATCCAGGCAGGCATGGATACCGAGGCCAAGCGCGCAGCCTACTCCGCAGATATTACCTACGGCACCAACAATGAATTCGGTTTCGATTACCTGCGCGACAACCTGGCGTTCCGTCCCGAGGATCGTGTTCAGCGTGAGCAAGCCTTCGCGGTGGTGGATGAGGTCGACTCCATCCTGATCGATGAAGCGCGTACCCCGTTGATTATTTCCGGACCCTCGGAAGAGCGCACCGATCTGTATGTGCGAATGAACGCCATTGTTCCCCAGCTGACTCTCCAGGCTGGCGGTCCCAATGCCAAACGCAATGAAGACATCATGGCCGGCAAGGTTGAGTTGCTGGACGCCGACGGCAAGTCCCTGGGCGAGATGTCAATCAACAAGGCATTGAAGCAGGCATCAGAGCAAGACGCCGACCTGGTGGAAATGGAGCCGACGGCCAAGCCGCCGATTGCCCAGATCGTCAAACCCGGCGACTTCACCATCGATGAGAAGGGCAAGCAGGCCTATCTCACCGAAGAAGGTCATGCCAAGCTTGAGAAGCTGCTGGCCAAGGCCGGTTTGCTCAAGGAAGGCGAGAGTCTTTACGACGCGGGCAACATCAAATTGATGCATCACCTGACCGCGGCCCTGCGTGCCCACCACCTGTTCCACATCGATGTGGAATACATCGTCAATGATGGCGAAATCGTCATCGTTGACGAGTTCACCGGCAGAACCATGCCCGGGCGCCGCTGGTCTGATGGTCTGCACCAGGCAGTGGAAGCAAAAGAAGGCGTACAGGTAAAGGAAGAAAACCAGACGGTGGCTTCCATTACCTTCCAGAATTATTTCCGCATGTACGACAAGCTGGCCGGCATGACCGGCACAGCCGATACCGAGGCCTACGAGTTCCAGCAAATTTATGGCCTGGAAGTAGTGGTTATCCCCACTCACAAGGACATGATCCGCAAGGACGGCGCTGATCTGGTGTACCTGACCCAAAAGGACAAGTACGACGCGATCCTGGAAGATGCCAAAGATTGTCATGAGCGCAAGCAGCCGGTACTTATCGGTACCACCTCGATTGAGGCATCGGAGTATCTTGCCGATTTGCTGACCAAGGCTGCCCTGCCTCACAAGGTGCTTAACGCCAAGCAACATGCCCAGGAAGCGGGCATCGTGGCCCAGGCCGGTCGGCCCGGCGCCATCACCATCGCCACCAATATGGCGGGTCGTGGTACCGACATCGTGCTGGGCGGAAGCCTGGACGTGGAGCTGGCCGAGTTGCGCGAGGACATTAGCGATGAAGAAGTCGCTGCGATCCGCGAACGCTGGCAGACTCGCCACAACCAGGTGCTGGAATCCGGTGGACTACATATCATCGGTACCGAGAGGCACGAATCCCGCCGTATCGATAATCAGCTCAGAGGCCGTTCCGGTCGCCAGGGTGATCCGGGCTCCAGCCGTTTCTACCTGTCCATGGAAGACAACCTGATGCGCATCTTCGGTGATCCGGAGCGCACCAAGGCAATGTTGTCCAGGGTGGGCATGCGTGAGGGCGAGGCCATCGAGAGCAAGATGCTGTCGCGGCAAATCGAACGTGCCCAGCGCAAGGTGGAAGCGCACAACTTTGATATTCGTAAGTCACTGCTTGAATACGATGACGTGTCCAATGATCAGCGTCGGGTGATTTACCGTGAACGCGCCGAGGTGATGGAGGCGGAAGACATCGCCGAGAACATCTTCGGTTTGCGCCATGAAGTGATTAACGAAGAAATCGATAAATACATAATCCCCGGCAGTCCCGAGGAGCAGTGGGAAGTGCAGGGTCTTGAGCAAGTGCTGGAACACGATTTCGGCGCCACCCTGGACGTGGCCGGATGGTTGCGTGAAGACACCGGGATGAGCGAGGCTGGCCTGCGCGAAAAGATCGTGGGCGAGCTGGATCGACTGTACGAGGAAAGAGTGCAGGCCATTGGCGAGCCGGTGATACGTCATTTCGAAAAGGCCATCATGCTGCAGCAGCTGGATTCCAACTGGCGTGAGCACCTGGGTGCCATGGACTACCTGCGACAAGGCATACACCTGCGCGGTTACGCCCAGAAGAATCCCAAGCAGGAATACAAGCGCGAAGCGTTTGAGATGTTCAATGAAATGCTTGCCCAGGTTAAGCGTGAGGTCATCAGTACCCTGTCACGGGTTCAGCTCAGGAGCCAGGATGACGTGGATGCCGTCGAGCAGCAGCGCCGGGAAAGCAACAGTGAGATGGAGTTCCAGCACGCTGATCCGTCCAAGGCGGGTGGCTCCGGGGCAGAACAGCCCAAGCCCGACGCGGCGGAACCTTTCGTGCGCGCCCAGCCCAAGGTGGGGCGTAACAGTCCTTGTCCCTGTGGTTCGGGTAAGAAATTCAAGCAGTGCCACGGCAGTCTGAAATAGCTGCGTTTTCCGGTGGTCGCCCGTGATGGAAATTCACGTGGCGGCCGGTGTGTTGGTGAATGCGGACGGGGGCGTGTTGATTGCCCAGCGTCTGCCGGGCACCCACATGGCGGGACGTTGGGAATTTCCCGGCGGCAAGCTTGAAACCGGGGAAGGCCCAAGACAGGGCCTGGACCGGGAACTACGTGAAGAGCTTGGTATCGATGTGCAGGACGCCGAGCCCCTGCTAAAACTTTCCCACCGTTATGCCGATCGGCATGTGCATCTTGATGTCTGGCTGGTCACCGAATTTCGGGGCGAACCCCAGAGCCTCGAGGGGCAGGCGCTACAATGGGTCTCGCCGGAGCAACTGCACCGCATCGATTTGCTGGAAGCCGACGCGCCGATTATTGAGGCGTTGAGGGATCGCCTGGGCTGAAGCTGGAGACGGAATCATCGTCGTCCCACTGTTCGCTGGTCGGGTCATTCTTCTCGGGAATTGCACGTTCTTCGCTAAACCAGGCACCCAGGTCCACCATCTTGCAGCGTTCGCTGCAGAAGGGTCGCCATGTGGATGTCTCGGTCCACGAGACTTGAGTCCCGCAATGAGGGCATTGGACGGTAACGCTCACTAGATACAGCTCATTCTGAAGGTGACGGTTTCACTGCTTTGCTGGGCCCGTCCGCCGGTTTCCGAAAGACTCAGGAAACGAACGATGACCCGGTGACTGCCACCGCTGACTTCCGGAAAGAGGTTGGTGTCCGGTGATAACGCGATGCGCACCAGTTCGTGATTGCTGCCTCGCTCCATGGTCTTCTGATACAGGCCACCAACGGCTTCGTTTTCTGTGAACACCGAGGTCTGCCTGGTCAGCCAGAGCAATTCAGCGATGCTGTCACACAGCGGACGCAGATCCTCCATCCAGTTTTCAAAACCCCGTAACCGATCCGGATAGGGTTGGCGTAGCCAATGGCTGTACTCGGGCAGATCAAATTCGCAAGTGCCGCCGGGAATGGCGCTGCGGTGCTTGATGGCACTGAGAAATTCGTTTTCTTTCAGGCGCTGGGAATAATGTGCGCCACAGGCATTGAGTTGCTCGCGCAGTTCCATAAGGTTTTTCAGGACCGATTGAAGGCGTCCGGTATCCACTCCCTGGCGGCTCTGAAGCTGACCCATGTTAATGGCGTGGCGTTCCAGTTCCTTGAGGACCTCGTTTCGCAGGTCGCCCCGGCTGAGGATGGCCAGTATCTCCAGCAGGCTCTGTACGGCGGCCCTGGAGGCCCAGCTGCCTTCGTGTTCCGCGTGGCTCAGAGCCTGGTGATACAGAAACTCCAGCCGGAGGAATGTGCGCATCCGCTCGCTCAGGGGTTGCTCGTATATCACGGGCTCCCTGGAGGTTGCAGTTAGTACGGCTGGATCATTCATCGGGCTATTTTTACCCAACGGGCACGCATCGTGCAATTTACTGAGTGAATTTAGTTTTCCGCGGACCCGGTATGGCTGAGGTAGTTAGCGTAAATTTCCTGTACCGATTGAGCCAGCATGGCCAGGCTTCCGGAGTTATCGACGATGTCATCAGCTGCCGCCAGGCGGGCTTCACGGGTGGCCTGGGCGGACAGGATACGCTCGGCCTGTTCCGGTGTTTCGGCATCCCGGCTTAGCAACCGCTTTACCTGGGTTTGACGGGGGCAATCCACCACCAGGACACGATCTACCATGCCAGACAGGCCGGATTCCACCAGCAGGGGGATCACAAGCACCTGGATGGGGTTGTCGGATTCGTCTACCCGACGCCAGAGTTCCTGGCGGATGAGGGGGTGAAGTATGGCTTCCAGCCGGGCACGGGATTCAGGGTTGGAAAACACCGTGTTGCGCATCATGCGCCTGTCCAGGCCGCCATTCTCATCCAGGATCTCCTGGCCAAATGCCTCGACGATGGCCTCCAGTGCGGGTTGTCCCGGGGCGACCACGTCTCGCGCGATAATATCGGTGTCCACCACGTGGGCGCCCAGTCGCGCCAGCATCTCCGCTACAGCGCTCTTTCCGCTGGCTATGCCGCCGGTCAGACCAATACAGAGTTTTCCCGGCCTGACAGGTTGTGAGCGTGTGTTCAACGCAGACCCGAGAGTTGCAGGTAGGTTTCCACGATCCGGTCACCCCACATCAGGGCGATCCAGCCGGCTGCGGCCAGGTAGGGGCCGAAGGGAATGGGTTTGCTGGCCTGGTGACGAAACAGCACGATCATGGCGATACCCACTATGGCGCCAACCACGGCAGAAAGGATGATGATTAGTGGCAGCAATTGCCAGCCCAGCCAGGCGCCCAGTACGGCAAGTAATTTGAAGTCGCCGTAACCCATGCCTTCCTTGCCGGTAGTAATCTTGAATAACCAGTAGACCGACCACAGTGACAGGTACCCCGCCATGGCGCCTGTCAGGGCGGTGACGGGGTCAATGAACAATGCATGGGTGCCGGCCTGGGGATGTCCCAGTGACAGGGCCAGGCCGATCCACAGCAGGGGCAGGGTAATGCTGTCCGGTAGCAACTGGTGATCGATGTCGATCCCGGTCAGGGCGATCAGTGCCCAGGTCAGACCCAGGGCGGCGAGCATTTCCGGTGTCGCGCCAAAGTGCCAGGCGATGACCGCCGAGGCGATGCCGGTGAGCAGTTCCACCACCGGGTAGCGCTTGGGAATAGGAGTCTTGCAGCTAGCGCATTTTCCCCTGAGCACCAGGTAACTGATAACCGGGATGTTCTGCAGGGCGGTGATCTGAGTCGAGCACTGGGGGCAGCGTGAACGGGGGCGGGTCAGGTTGAATACCTCTTCCTCCGCCTCCGCCGGTTGCTCCAGCATTTCCAGGCAATCCCTGCGCCACCCTCGTTGCATCATGACCGGCAGGCGGTAGATCACCACATTCAGGAAACTGCCCACCAGCAGTCCGAAAATAAAGACGATGACCGTGAGTAGCACGGGATTTGCTGCGAGAATTTCTATCAAGGTCCCTTCCTTTCTTTCTTAGCTCTTATTCAGTCTCTTACGAAAAACGCCGCCAGGTGGGCGGCGCTTTCGATCAATATCTGTCTGGGCTAGATGACTGAACCCATCATGAATATGGGCAAGTACATGGCGATAACCAGGCCACCAATCAGTACGCCCAGGATAGCCATGATCATGGGTTCCAGCAGACTGCTGAGATTATCCACCGCATTGTCCACGTCTTCTTCATAGAAGTCTGCGACCTTGCTGGCCATCTCGTCCAGGGAACCGGATTCTTCACCCACGGCCACCATTTGAACGACCATGTTGGGGAACAACTCGGTGTTTTCCATTGCTTGCTGCAGTCGTTGGCCGGTGGACACCTCGTCGCGCATTTTCATCACTGCTTCTTCGTAGACGATGTTGCCCGTGGCGCCTGCCACGGATTCCAGGGCTTCCACCAGGGGTACGCCGGCGGCGAAGGTTGTTGCCAGGGTTCGTGCGAAGCGAGCGATCGCAGCCTTGGTGAGAATCGGTCCGATAGCCGGGAGTTTCAGAGAAAGTCGATCGATGCCTCGTCGCATGGTGGGCGAGCGTTTTTTGAGCTCAATAAAAGCGTAAATAAAGGCGCCCAATCCCAAGAGGATTAACCAGCCCCTGTCTCTGACGAATTCCGACAGGCTGACCACCATTTGTGTGAACGCAGGCAAGTCCGCACCGAAGCCTTTGAAAACGCTTTCAAACTGGGGAATCACGAAAATCAACAAGATCGCGGTCACGATGACAGCTACCACCACAACGGCGATGGGATAGGTCAGGGCTTTCTTGATTTTCTTCTTGATGGCCTCGGTTTTTTCCTTGTAGGTGGCGATTTCATCCAGCAGGTTTTCCAGTGCGCCCGCCTGTTCGCCTGCCTCTACCAGGCTGGTATACAGGTCATCAAAGTAAAGAGGATGCTTGGCCAGGGCGCCGGCCAGGGAGGTGCCTCCCTCTACATCGCCCTTGATAGCCAATAGTAGTTTTTGCACGGCTGGAATCTCGTGGCCATTGCCGACAATTTCGAAGGCCTGGACCAGTGGGATGCCGGCGGTCAACATGGTAGCAAGCTGCCGGCTGAAAATAGCGATGTCCGCGGGAGTCACTTTACCGTCTGACTGGAACATGGTGGTCTGCTTGCGAATGCGGCTGGGCACTACCCCCTGGCGACGCAGTTCGGCGCGCAACGCGACTTCGCTGGCGGCCACGGTTTTACCCTTGACCTGGACGCCTCGCTTGTCCTTGCCTTCCCACTGAAACGGTATCTGCTTTGCTGCGGCTTGGGCCATAGCTGTTCCCTACAATGTTTTAATGTTTATTGAACCCCGGGTCCACATCAGTCGATGGTCACCCGGTTAATTTCTTCCAGTCCGGTCATGCCTTGTTTTACCTTCTCAAGACCTGCGCGGCGCAAATCCCACACGCCTTCCTTGTCAGCCTGGTCGGCAATCTGTATTGCATTGCCGCCTTCCATGATGATTCGTCCCAGGGTTTCGGTTACTGGCATGACCTGGTAGATGCCCACCCGTCCCTTGTAGCCGGCATTGCATTGACTGCAGCCAACCGGGCCGTAAATTGTGATGCCGGCCTGGATGTCCTCATCCTGGAAGCCCTCTTTTTTCAGGGCCTCCGCCGGAATGTCTTTTTGTTCCTTGCAGTTATTGCAAAGACGTCGGGCCAGGCGCTGGGCGATGATCAGGCTGACCGTGGAGGCGATGGCGTAAGGTTTTACACCCATGTCCACAAGCCGGGTCAGGGTCTTGGGGGCATCGTTGGTATGCAGTGTGGATAGCACAAGGTGACCGGTCTGGGCCGCCTTGATGGCGATCTCTGCCGTTTCGATGTCACGAATTTCACCCACCATGATCACGTCCGGATCCTGGCGCAAGAATGCTTTCAGAGCAGAGGAGAAGGTGAGTCCCACCTTGGGGTTCACGTTCACCTGGTTTATACCCGGCAGGTTGATTTCCGCCGGGTCTTCCGCGGTGGAGATATTTCTGAATTCGGTATTCAGAATATTCAGACCGGTGTACAGGGATACGGTCTTACCGCTACCTGTGGGCCCGGTAACCAGGATCATGCCGTAGGGCTTGTTCAGATCCTTCATGTACAGGTCTTTCTGGAACGGCTCGTAGCCCAGGGCGTCAATACCCAACTGGGCGCTGGAGGGGTCCAGGATACGCAGCACGACCTTTTCACCGAACAGGGTGGGGCAGGTGCTGACGCGAAAATCAATGGAGCGATTCTTGGATAGCTTCATCTTGATGCGCCCATCCTGGGGCACACGACGTTCAGCGATATCCAGGCGCGCCATGACCTTGAGCCTGGCAGCGACTTTTCCTGACAGGGCTACCGGGGGCAGGGCGATCTCGGTGAGTACGCCGTCCAGTCGGGTTCTTACCCGGAAACTCTTCTCATAGGGTTCGAAGTGAACGTCGGAGGCGCCACGCTTGATGGCATCCAGCAGCACCTTGTTGACGAAACGCACAACCGGGGCGTCATCCACATCGGCCCGCGATATTTCATCGTCCGTGTGATCGTCATCACCCGAGGTGACTTCAAGGTTGTCCAGGTCGAAGTCGTCCTGGTCGAGTCCGCCCAGGGTGGTGTCCATGGCCTCCAGGGCCTTGGCCACGTGTGCTGACAGCAGGTCTTCTTGCACCACCACGGTGT
>ENA-UOYD01000327-UOYD01000327.1-marine-metagenome-genome-assembly--contig:-NODE-327-length-11132-cov-2.737585_pt1 | contig 11132 bp, 10 predicted proteins | sample MGYA00238169_ERZ767097 | MGnify/ENA primary metagenome ERZ767097 (study PRJEB28937, sample SAMN06267346) | marine metagenome | isolation source: Columbia River Estuary | place: USA:Columbia River Estuary... | reverse complement strand
CCAAATATTTAAGTAAATCAAGATAAACATATAATTTATCTTTATTTAATAACAATCTAAACAAAAAATAGTTGTTTTAAATTGTTATGTTCGTCGGGTAAAAATAAACTCGAGTATTTTCATATTTGTAGAGACGTTTAATATACTTTAGAAATAACAATTGACTTTAAATAGATTTGAATTGCTTCTTCTTTTTTACTGGCCACTTCCATTAGATCCTGACGAACTGGATTTCCAGTAAAATGTAATTTTTCTTTTGGAAAAAAACGTTCCAAATTTTCATAAGCCACACAAATGGCATTGGCTTTTTTGCTCAATAATTTATTGGTGATTCCAGGAAAAGAATTTTGTTCTTGAATTACCGTTGGAATTCCAGCACTATTTGCCATTTGCAATAAAGGCCCACTGGCAAAACCGCCTGTACCGATAACTACATCTGGTTGGAATTGTTTTATAATTTGTCTGGATTTCAATAAACTACTCAATAGTTTTATTGGAAATAAAGCATTGTCAAAAGTCAATCTTCTTTGTAAACCCGCAATCCAAAGTCCTTTAATTGGATAACCAGCTTGAGGTACTTTTTGCATTTCCATTTTGTCTTTGGCTCCAACAAAAAGGAACTCAGCTTCGGGGAAACGAGCCTTTAATTCATTGGCAATGGCAACCGCCGGATAAATATGCCCGCCTGTTCCGCCTCCGCTTAATATGAATTTTAGTTTGCTCATTTTATTTTTTTAAAATAGGTTCCAATGGATTGGCTTTGTCTTCAATGGAATACTTTTCTAATTCAATTTGTTCTGCTGCTTTTTCTGTTTCTTCCTCTTCTTGTAATTGTTTGTCAATCATTCTTTGCAAAGCCTCTTCGCGTTTTTGTTTGTCGGCTAATTCTTCTGCGATTTCTTCTTCTTTTTTGGTCACACTTAAAATAATTCCGAGTGCAATACACGTCATCCAAACCGAGCTTCCTCCAGAACTTATAAGCGGTAATGTTTGTCCTGTTACAGGCAATAATTCGACAGCAACTGCCATATTAGTCAATGCCTGAAAAATGATTGGAAACCCTAAACCTACTACTACTAATTTTCCGAAAAGGGAATTGGATTTGTGTGCGGCGACGACAAATCGGAAGAGCAAAAGCAAGTAGATTCCCAAAACAGAAATGGCACCTATTAAACCATATTCTTCCACAATAATGGCGAAAATAAAATCGGAAGACGATTGTGGTAAAAAGTTTTTTTGAATGCTTTTCCCTGGACCCCTTCCTGTAATTCCACCACTTGCAATGGCAATTTTTGCTTTTTCAACTTGATATCCTTCCTCTGCATCTTGATTTGAAAAATTTTCAACTCTACTAATCCAAGTATCAACTCTATTTGGCAGGACATTCGGAAACGCCTTTGCAGTAAGCACAAATAGAGTCAACACCAATACACCTATCCCCACAACAGATGCTAAATATTTAAAAGGATAACCGCCAACAAAACAAACCAACAATATCATTGAAAAAATAATAGCTGTAGTTGAAAAATTTGCTGGTAAAATAAACATTAAAATTATAGCTATTGGAAGCCATAACTGCAATATACTTTCTTTGAAAATTATTTCTTTATCTTTATTTTTTGCTAAATAACGAGCTACATAAATCATTAAAACCAAACCTGCAAAAGTTGAAGTTTGAAACCCAACACCAATAAACGGAATTTGAATCCAGCGTGCTGCATTTGCACCATCGATGGTTGTGCCTTGCGTAAGCGTATAAACTAATAAAACAATAACAAGCGGCATGGCCAATAATGATCCTCCACTAAAATACCGGAAAGGAACTTTATGAACCGCATAAATAATGAAAAAACCACAAAACAATAAAAAAGCATGCTTAAATAAATGATAGGTCGTAGTACCATTATTAGCCACATACACCAAATTGGTACTTGCACTGTACACAGGTAAGAATGACAATATTGCCAAAATTGCAACAATTGCCCAAATGGTGCGGTCACCTTCAATATTTTTAAAAATATTGTTCATTTATAATTCTCTCACAGCTTGTTTAAATTTATCACCTCTATCTTCATAATTGTCGAACAAATCAAAACTTGCACAGGCAGGAGACAATAATACAGTGTCACCTTTTTCGGCAATTTTATAAGCAACTTTAACAGCTTCTTCAGCACCAGCTGTTTCCACAATTAAATCAACAACATCGTAAAAAGTCTGTACAATTTTTTGATTGTCTAATCCTAAACAAACAATTGCTTTTACTTTTTCTCTAACCAATGGCATCAAGTCTAAATAGTCGTTTCCTTTATCAACCCCTCCAACAATCCAAACTGTAGGTGTTTGCATACTATCTAATGCATAATAGGTAGCATTTACATTGGTTGCTTTTGAATCGTTGATATACTCAACACCGTTAATTTTCAAAACGTGCTCTAATCTATGTGCTGCACCTTCAAAATCTTCAAGACTCTCTCTAATCGTGTCTTTTCTAACTTTTAATAACGCAGCAGCCATAGTAGCGGCCATTGCATTTTTAGTGTTGTGTTTTCCTTTTATTGCTAAAGTTTTAGTCTTCATTATAATTTCTTCAGTTTTATATTTTAATTGTATGTTGTTGTTGTTTATAAATACACCTTGTTCTAATTCTTTTTCTAATGAAAAAGGCAATAAGGTTGCTCTAACCTTGTTTTTTTGAAGCCAATTTGTAATAACCTCGTCATCTAAATCGTATATTAAAAAATCATCTTCCGTTTGGTTTTCTGTAATTCTAAATTTTGAATTGATATAGTTTTCAAATTCATATTCATACCTATCTAAATGATCGGGCGTAATGTTTGTAATTATTGCTATATGTGGTGCAAAATCAATGATTCCATCTAACTGAAAACTACTTAATTCCAACACTTGAATATCAAAATTATCTTCTGCAACTTGTTGGGCAAAACTTTTACCAATGTTCCCTCCCATTCCAACATTTAAACCTGCCTTTTTCAAAATATGGTTCACAAGCATTGTTGTTGTTGTTTTACCGTTTGAACCAGTAATACCTACAATTACACTTTTTGAGAATTTTGAAGCAAATTCAATTTCAGAAATTACCGGAATTCCTTTTTCCTTCAATTGCTTTACCAAAGGAACTTTATCTGGAATCCCCGGGCTTTTCATTACCACATCAGCATTCAAAATTATTTCTTCCGAATGTTGTTCCTCCTCAAATTCAATTTCATTATTTAAAAGAACTTCTTTATATTTTTTTGCTATTGCACCTTTATCTGACACAAAAACATCATACCCTTTTTGCTTTCCTAAAATAGCGGTTCCAATACCACTTTCACCTGCGCCAAGAATTACTAATTTCATTTACCTTAATTTTAAGGTTACAATTGTTAGCACAGCCAACATAATTCCAACAATCCAAAATCTGGTTACAATTTTACTTTCATGATATCCTGATTTTTGGTAATGATGATGTAATGGCGACATTTTTAACAATCGTTTACCTTCACCAAATTTTTTTCTCGTGTATTTAAAATAACCAACTTGTAAAATCACTGATAAATTTTCAACTAAAAAGATACCAGCTAATATTGGAATTAATAATTCTTTACGAACAGCAATTGCAAGTACAGCAATAATTCCTCCAATTGTTAAACTTCCAGTATCACCCATAAAAACCTGAGCCGGATAGGTATTGTACCATAAAAAACCAATCAAAGCACCTACAAAAGCTGAGATAAAAATGGTCATTTCACCAGAGTTTGGTATGTACATTACATCTAAATAATTCGCAAAAATAATGTTCCCTGAAACCCAAGCAAACACCCCTAAAGTGAGTACAATAATAGCTGATGAGCCAGCTGCCAAACCGTCAATTCCATCAGTTAAATTTGCTCCATTTGATACTGCAGTAATTATAAATATAACGATTACAATAAACAGAACCCATGCATAATCTCTTAGCCCTTCACCAAATAAGTCCATTGCAACTGCATAATCTAATTCATTGTTTTTTAAAAATGGAATGGTAGTTTTGGTGGATTTTTTTGCTTCTCCAAATAATATTGGAACACCTTCTTGTGTTGTATATTGGTATTTTAGAGGTAATTTTTCTTTCATATTAACACCTGGATGAAAGTAAAACATGGCTCCCACAAAAATCCCTAAAGTTACCTGACCTAAAATTTTAAATCGGCCCTTTAAACCATCTTTATCGTATTTAAATATTTTTATATAATCATCAATAAAACCAATAGCACCCATCCAAACTGTAGTTACTAAAAGAGTAACAATGTATACATTGTCTATTTCTGCAAATAATAGCACTGGAATAATGGTGGCTAAAATAATGATAATACCACCCATTGTTGGTGTTCCTGCCTTTTCAACCTGACCTTCCAAACCTAAATCACGAACTGATTCACCAACTTGTTTACGCTGTAAATAATTTATTATTCTTTTCCCATAAATAGTCGAAATTCCCAATGAAAAAATAAAAGCCATTGCGGAACGAAAGGAGATGTACTGAAACAAATTTGCTCCAGGAATGTTGTAATGGTTTTCTAAAAAATCAAATAAATAATATAACATTGTATTTCGTTTCTTTGTCTTATAATAACTTCATTATTTTCTCATAATCATCAAAGTGGGAACGTACACCCTTCACTTCCTGATAAGTTTCATGCCCTTTACCAGCTATTAAAATTATATCACCAACTTTCGCCAGTTTTGTCGCTGTTTTTATGGCTTGTTCTCTATCTAAAATTGAAATTGTTTTTTTGAAATTTTGTGGCGCTACACCTGATTCAATTTCGTTTAAAATTGTTTGCGGATCTTCATCTCTTGGATTGTCTGAAGTAAAAATAACCTGCGTACTCAACTGAGATGCTATACGCCCCATAATAGGGCGTTTAGCTTTATCTCGGTTTCCTCCACAACCCACAACGGTAATGATTTGTTCGTTTCCTGTTTTTATATCGTTAATTGTTTCCAAAACATTCTTTAAGGCATCAGGTGTGTGTGCGTAATCAACAACGGCTGTAATACCTTCTTTTGAAATAAAATGCTGAAATCTTCCATTTACACTTTCTAATTCACTTAACAATGTCAAGGTTTCATTTGTTTCCAGGCCTAGTAAATTTGCTGTACCATAAACAGCCAATAAATTATAAGCGTTAAAACTTCCAATTAATTTCGCCCATACTTCATTGCCATTGATATTTAACAATAAACCTGAAAATTGATTTTCAATAATTTTCGCTTTAAAATCGGACATGGTTTTTAAAGCATATGTATATTTTTTAGCTTTTGAATTTTGAAGCATGACCAAACCATTTTTATCATCAGCATTTACAAGAGCAAAAGCTGTTTTTGGCAATTCATCAAAAAATATTTTTTTTACATCTCTGTATTCCTGAAATGTTTTGTGGTAATCTAAATGATCGTGTGTTAAATTGGTGAAAATACCACCAACAAATTTTAGACCTGCTGTTCTTTTTTGATGAATTCCATGTGAACTCACTTCCATAAAACAATAATCAACACCTGCTTCAACCATTTCATTTAAATAATGATTTATCAAAACTGAATTAGGCGTTGTGTGTGTTGCTTCGTAAAATTTGGTGTCAACTAATATTTTTACTGTTGAAAGCAACCCTGTTTTATATCCTGCCTTTTGAAATAAAGCATATAACAATGAAGCAATTGTGGTTTTTCCATTGGTGCCAGTTACTCCAACTAATTTTAATTTAGAAGAAGGATTGTCATAAAAATTTGAAGCAATAATTGCTAAAGCTTCATTGGCATCTTCAACTTGAATATAGGTGATGTTTTTGTTTAAATTTGAAGGTAAATCTTCGCAAACAACGACGACTGCACCTAATTCAATAGCCTTATCAATAAATTGATGCCCATCAAAAACCAATCCTTTTTGTGCAACAAACAAAGTGTTTTGTTTCACTTTTCTGGAATCAAACTCAACAGCATCAACCAACACATTAGTACTACCAAGTGTTGTATTTATGTTTACTTTATACAATATGTCTTTAAGTAACTTCAACTAGGCTAATTTTATAACAATGGTTGTTCCTTTAATTAATATTTCTCCTGCGTTTATAGACTGCTCTACGACTTTTCCATTTCCTTGAAAACTTACTTTCAAACCCAAATTTTCAAGTAAAGAAATGGCGTCCATACCCGCCATTCCTTTTACATCTGGGATTGAATTAAATTCCTTATCTGAAATACTATTGTATGCTAAATAATTATCTTGAACACTTTTAAACTGTGGTGTTATATTTTCAATTTGATTGATGGAATGATTTGATGTATAAATTTTCTGTGCTATATCTTTAAATACTGGCCCAGATACATCAGCACCATAAAATCCTGTTTTTGCATCGGGTTTATGGATGACTACAATGCAAGAATATTTAGGGTTTTCAGCAGGAAAATAACCGGTAAATGATGAAATATACCTTCTATTTGTTGCCCAATCTGCTTCCCAATATTCAGTTCTAGCAGTTCCTGTTTTACCAGCCATTGAAAAATCTTCAGCATACAATCTTGATCCCGTTCCACGAATAACAACGTTTTTCAATATTTCTTGCACCTTATTAATTGTAATGTCTGAACAAATTTTAGGGTTTATTATTTCCTTTTCGAAAGATTGAACATGTTTGTCCCAAGACCTAACTTCCTTTACAAATCTCGGCTTAATCATTTCACCATTATTTGCAATAGCATTGTAAAAAGTTAAGGTTTGTAATGGGGTTAAGGTTAAATTATATCCATATGCTATTGAAGGCAAAGCATTTTTACTCCATTTTTTATCACCAGGACTAGGAATTTCAGGCGCTCCTTCACCTTTAATTGATAAAAATAATTTATCATTTAAATTCATTTTCTTTAATGCATTAATGAATTCATCGGGATTTTGTCCAAAATTCTCTTCAATTAACCTTGCAAAGGCAATATTTGAAGAAACTTCCAGGGCACGCGCAGCAGATATTTTGCCGTAGCCCCCTCTGTGTGAATCGTTTATATACCTACCATACAATTTATATCTTCCATCTCCCGTATCAACTACTGTACTTGTATCAATTTTCCTAGATTCAAGCGCAACAACCATAGCCATCACTTTAAAAGCGGATCCAGGTTCGTGAGATTCATAGACAGCGTAATTTCTTTTTTCATAATAAGTTCCAGCAGCACTCCTTCCTAAATTTGAAATTGCTTTAATTTCACCAGTTTTAGTTTCCATTACTACCACACATCCATGTTCTGCTTTATAGAATTCCAATTGCCTTAACAAAGAATGATGTGCTATGTCTTGAATATTTACATCAATAGTTGTAACAATATCTTTACCATTTATTGGCTCTTTTTCATTGTTATCGCTTATTGGTTTCCACTGGCCTTTCGCTATTTTTTGTTTTAAACGCAATCCATTTACGCCTACCAAATATTTTCTATAAGCACCTTCAATACCTGGCGCACCTCTATAATCATCATAACCAATTGTTCTTTCTGCAACTTTCCCCAAAGGATGAGCTCTTACTGTAGTTTGCTCAGCAATAAAACCTCCCTTATAAATTCCTAATTTAAAAATTGGAAACTTTTTAATTTTCATATAATCGTTGTAACCTAAATTTTTTGTAATAAATAAATACCTGTTTTTATTACTTCGCCCTTTTCTTATTTTTGTTTCCCAATAAGAAGTCGATTTTCCTAACATTTTGGATAGTTCAACAGAAAGCCCTCTCACATTTTTTTCAAAAACTTCAGCATTAATGGTTACTACATCCATTCTAATTTCATATTGTGACATAGAAGTAGCCAATAAGCTACCATCAGAAGAGAAAACACTTCCTTTATTGGCGTAAATGGTATCATTTTTTAAGGTAAGATGTTCAGACATGCTTCTATACTTTTCGCCATCAACAAATTGAATAGTAGCCAACTGAACCATAATTGCTATCAATAAGACAACAACAAACAATAAAATAAAGTTTAGTCTATTTAATATATTTTTTTTGGTTACAGCCAATTCTAGTTTGGTTTTTTTGAGGTTACTTTAATTACTTGGGGTGGATTTTCACTTGGCTTAACACCTAATTCTTCCACTTTATTTCTTATTGACGATTCTAATTTCAGTTTCATTGATATGGAACGTAAATCAACAAATTGAGCTCTACATTCTTGAACTTCTTTATTCAATTTTGCAATTTTCATCACTTTTTTATCAGAGCTATGCCCACTTGCAATCATCAACAACATTAGTAGCACTATAAAAGAGATAAATCCCCAGTTTTTTAAAGAGTCATCACTTACTAAATATTTCCCTTTTAAAATATTGTATATATTGTCCTTTAGCATTGACATCTAAAATTTTGTTGCAATTCTAAGCTTTGCGCTTCTTGCTCTATTATTTTCTTTGATTTCTTTTGATGTTGGAACAATTAACCCTCCAACTTTTTTCATTGGAACTGTTATATTTCCAAAAAAATCTTTTTCTGGTTGCCCTTCAAACATTCCATCCCTAATAAATCGCTTCACCAATCTATCTTCTAAAGAATGGTATGAAATAACACTTAACCTACCTCCGTCATTTAAAATTTCAGGAATTTGTAGTAAAAATTCTTTTAAAACTTCTATTTCCTGATTTACTTCAATACGTATTCCTTGAAAAATTTGAGCCAAGACCTTATGCTCTTTTGCTTTTGGAACAAACTGACTTAAAACTTCTTTTAATTCAAAACTGGTTTTTATAGGTTGTTCAGATCGTTTTTCAATAATCTTTTTCGCAATGGCTTTTGCATTTCTTAACTCACCATACTGAAACAAAACATCACTTAATTTTTCCTCATCGTAATTGTTAACAACTTGATATGCCGATAATTCACCTACCTGATTCATTCTCATATCTAATTCTGCATCAAATCGGGTTGAAAAACCTCTTTCAGCTTCATCAAACTGATGTGAAGACACACCTAAATCAGCCAAAATACCATCTACCTTTTTAACGTTATAAAACCTCAAATATCTTTTTATAAATCTAAAATTTTGCGGTATTAAAGTAAACCGCTCATCTTCAATTACATTTCGTTGCGCATCACTATCTTGATCAAAAGCATATAGCCTCCCCTTATCACTTAACCTGCTTAAAATTTCTTTTGAATGTCCACCACCGCCAAAAGTTACATCAACATACACACCATCAGGTTTAATATTTAAACCATCAACACTTTCTTTCAACAATACAGGATTATGATATTCCATCTTCTTCGCTCTTTATATTACCCATTACCTCTTCTGCTAAATCGGCAAACACATCTGTAGCATCATCAATAGCTTTTTCATAATTCTCTTTATCCCAGATTTCAATAATATTAACAGCTGATGAAAGCACAACATTTTTTGTGATTCCAGCAAAGGTTTGCAAGTCTTTTGGAATCAAAAGTCGTCCTGAAGCATCCAATTCAACAATTTTTACACCCGCAGTGAACCTTCTAATGAAGTCATTATTCTTTTTAACAAACCTGTTTAATTTGTTCACTTGTGCCATCAACACATTCCATTCAGTCATAGGATATAACTCTAGACATGGCTGAAAAACAGATCGTTTCAAAACAAAACCTTCTTGCAACATTGGCAATAACTGTTTTTTTAACGCACCAGAAAGGAGCAACCTTCCTTTTGCATCAGCTTTACCTTCGTATGTCCCAATTAAATTTACCATACCATTATTGAATTCATTCAAAAATATAAATTTTTTCCCACATTTTTCCACTTTTTCCCACGTTGTTGATAACTTTTCCCACAAATGAAGATTTTCCATCCTTATTTTTGAGTTAATAACTGGCGACATATAAATTGAGGGATTAATAAAAAGGAATGATTTTTCAAAAAAAAGACTACATTTGTATTTTGGATAAAAATTGAAATTTAATGAGTCATACACTTATCAAAGAAGGTAAATATAGTTATATAGAAGCTGGTGAAGGAAGACCTATAATTTTACTTCATGGGCTTATGGGAACCGTTAGTAATTTTGAAGGTGTTTTAGACCATTTTTCAAAAATTGGATATAAGGTGATTTTACCTGAATTACCACTTTACACTTTACCTATATTAAAAACCAACGTTAAAAATTTATCTAAATTTTTAAAGGATTTTATGGCTTTTAAAAAAATTGAAAATGCAATTTTACTAGGAAACTCCTTAGGAGGCCATATTGGTTTATATTTCACAAAATTAAATTTAAAAAATGTTGATGCTTTAGTGCTTGCAGGGAGTTCTGGTTTATATGAAAAATCTTTAGGTGATAGTTATCCTAAAAGAGGTAATTACGAGTATATTAAAACAAAAACTGAAGAAGTTTTTTACAATCCAGAGGTTGCAACAAAAGAAATTATTGATGACATTTATGCCTTGGTAAACGACAGAACTAAGGTTTTAAAAACATTGACTATTGCAAAAAGTGCAATACGACATAATATGGCAAAAGATTTGCCAAAAATGAATATTCCTGCCTGTATCATTTGGGGTAAAAACGATACTGTTACACCGCCAGAAGTAGCAGTAGAATTTAATAGATTATTACCAAATTCAGACCTATATTGGGTTGACAAATGTGGACATGCACCTATGATGGAGCATCCGGAAGAATTTAATAGAATTCTTGAAAATTGGCTAAAAGAAAGAAACCTTTAATCCATGAAAATTAAAACCGCTAATTTTGTAATTAGCAATTCCGACGTATCAAAGTGCCCAAAAGAACTACTTCCTGAGTATGCTTTTATAGGCCGATCAAATGTTGGGAAATCTTCATTAATAAATATGCTAACAGGTCAAAATAAGTTAGCAAAAACATCTGGAAGACCCGGAAAGACTCAACTTATCAATCATTTCAAAATAAACAACGAATGGTTTTTGGTTGATTTACCTGGTTATGGTTATGCCAAAGTGTCTAAAACAGTTAAGCAAACCTTCCAAAGTTTTATAAAAAACTATTTTTTACAACGCGAACAACTTATTTGCACTTTTGTTTTAATTGATTCTAGATTAGAACCTCAAAAAATAGATCTTGAGTTTATGGAGTTTTTAGGTGAAAATGGTATTCCGTTTTCTATTGT
>ENA-UOYD01000326-UOYD01000326.1-marine-metagenome-genome-assembly--contig:-NODE-326-length-11187-cov-5.982988_pt1 | contig 11187 bp, 8 predicted proteins | sample MGYA00238169_ERZ767097 | MGnify/ENA primary metagenome ERZ767097 (study PRJEB28937, sample SAMN06267346) | marine metagenome | isolation source: Columbia River Estuary | place: USA:Columbia River Estuary... | reverse complement strand
TGGCGTGTTCGATCGTGCGGCCATGATATCGTGTGGCTCTGACGCAGTCACGGATCCGGTCACGGGTCGGATCATCAGTATGTATGTTAAAGACCCCATCAATAACAGGGTTAGAGTGAGCCTAATTAAATAATTTGTGGGGGACAACTGAAATTTTATCTCTCTTATCTATGATGTGTACATATTCAATGCTAACCGGTGGAAGCTACGTACTCGTATCTGTTCACATAAAAGGAACAACGCAGCATGGTGCGCACCACTCACACAAAGTGGGGGGAAGACAACCGGTCTCACACAAATTTATGGCTGAATCATCAGCGGAAATAATATATATGGATATGCTGATTGAATACAATGGCGAGGACTGTCAGATACACCGAATCATCACCTTTCATCACGAGGTTGGTGATCAAAGAAATCGTCACAACAATAGGAGATAACGCATTCGAAGACTTTGAAGTATTAAAAGAGTTAAAACTATGCGATGGTCTCAGGCAGATTGGTAATTACTCATTTAAAGGATGCGTCGCCCTAGAAAAAATTGAAATAAACAGCAATTTGGAATCAATTTGTTCGTCTGCGTTTGAAGGCTGCATCGGTGCAACCGAACTGATAATTCCTAAGGGAAACCTCAAGTCCATTGGAAATGGAGCATTCACCGGCTGTGTTAAAATCAATAGGGTGGAGATTCCAGATAATGTTGAAAATTTGGGGACGATGGTGTTCATGAAATGCACTGGATTGAGAGAAGTTATCCTTCCTCAATATATCAAAGAGATAAGTGAAGGACTGTTCTTTCAGTGCACTCAGTTGGAAAAGATAACGCTACCCCAATATGTTGAAACTTTAGGCAAAGACGCTTTCACAAATTGTTCCAACATGGTCGCGATTTCTCTTCCAGATGCACTGAGACGCATAAAGAAGTATGCGTTTTTGTCAAGTGGTCTAGAGAGAATCAAAATCCCCCCAGGTGTAATTGAAATAGAGTCGGGGGCATTCCGAGGATGTATAAAGTTGGTGAGAGTGGATCTTTCCAATATTGAAACCATAGAGGAGTGTATGTTCATGGACTGTGAGTCCCTCAAGCGAATAACTATACCAAACTCAATCACGAAGATCAAAAAATGGGCATTTTCCCGATGTACATCTTTGGAGAAAATCGTAATTGCCGAACAGGTATATCAAATTGAAAGGAATGTATTTGATGGTTGTACTTCCCTTGATAATGTGCATGTTCCAAGCAACATTACCAAGATGGAACAAAGCGTGTTCGAGCAATGCACTTCTTTGACTCGAGTTAAGTTTGACGCAAAGATAATCACGTTGCCAAAACAAACGTTCATGGACTGTTCTGCACTTGAATGTGTGGATTTTACAGGAGCAGACACAATCAAAAGGATGAGAGAGTCCTGCTTTCGAAATTGTATACATCTTCGAACAATGGTGCTCCCACCGAATCTAAAATTTATAGAGGATTCTTCATTCAAAGCCTGTATAGGACTTGAACACATCTCAATACACGAGAATGTCCGTTCTATTGGCAATTTTGGCTTTTTTGGGTGCACAAACCTGCGTTCACTCATTCTACATGACGGTATTAAAACAATTGGGAATTCCACGTTCGCCAACTGTACATCGTTAGTTAAAGTTGTCATTCCAGCATCAGTAGGAGATGTAAACCCTCTATGTTTCCAAAATTGCATCAAATTGGAAGAAGTCTTGTTCAATAAAGGATCCAAGGTCAATGAAATACGCACAGGCACATTCGAGAACTGCATGAAACTGGAGACAATCAAGTTGTGGTGGAGAGTAGAGCATATTCACAAAGATGCCTTCAAGAATTGTTTGTCCCTTCAAGAATTCAACGGACCCTATGTATCACACTTCCATGAATATGCATTTTCAAATTGCACAAAACTTCGTGAAGTTAAACTTGATATTATTGAATCATCATTTCTGCACATCAATGTATTGCAAATATCCAAGGACGCGTTCTCTGGGTGTATTTGTCAAATGTTGAAGCTTACCTTTGGTGATGATATAGAAGCATTGCTATCCCAACTACCAAATAATCCTGTATATTGGTTAAGATCTCCAGATGTGATCGATTCTATGATGAAAATAGTGAAATTTTTGTTGAAGAACAACATGCCCGGAAGATTGATAACTATGAAAACACGCATTTGGGGCTGTTACAGAAAACGTGTTCTGTTTCACATTAATGAAATGTGCAAGCACGCAATGAATCCAGCTTATTATGGTTATGGGCACATGAGCATAGATGAAGAAATGTATTGCGCTGATAACATTATGGTTGCGCACTACAATATGAACCAGGTGGTAATATATTTGACATGGACAATAGGAAATGTGCACAACATTTCAATAAAACCAGCGCAAAATATTTCAAGTGATACAGTGGCAATGGGAGTGGCTGCAAATCTCGGGGCAAAGCATGAAAAAAAACGCCGCCGGAAGAGTACTGGAGATAACATATGTTTCCTCCCAACACTTATTCATAAGCAAACACCATCAAGCTACGACTGTGATGTTCGGATTAGCATTGTGCGGTTAATATTGTCGTATCTTATCATCGAAGGTCCCACGTTTGATAAAGTTGGTTTCAGGAAGGGATGAATACATGCAAGTTTGATGCAGGTCGATGGGGTCAGACTTTGGTTTGCAATAGGATGTGCGTGATATAGGTTAATTTTTTTATTGTTATTTATTCACAAAGCACCACTTCCAATCACCAATCCTAACCTGTGATAGGATTCCTCTATTGTTTGTTTGTCATTGTTCATATCATATCATTACAATCGTTGGCGTATTCATATTTGATGTGTTCAGCATTCATCATTAAAAAAAACACTAGTCAAAATGCAACACGACTATTCTAAAACTCACTCAGTTAAAGAAAATTTTGTCATTCTTCTTGAGATTATATCTTCTCAAGAACCCTCGATGATGATGTTCTATGTCTATGTCGCATATTTGCAAGGGAGTTTGGATACCATATCCACCCAGGGTTTTTGACAGGTTCCAGTGTTCCCCTGATAATGATATAATCTACGAATCGATCGAGGTGAAAGCACTCTGCAAGAGTAAGATGGATTCCACTTCCCTGAAATGGTCGACGTACAAGGCTTAGAAAAGAAGCCACATGTGGGAGTGGATCAGGGCGAATTTCGATCTCCACTTCAATGTCGGAGTGAAACGCATCAACCAGAGAGATGAGTGCAATAAACTGATATTCTCTTCGAGAGCCAAAATACGGTGGGCCTCGTAGATACTCAACAGATGGATTCAACCTTATATATAAGTCACCCCACTTTATATGTGGCTTATACTGATGTTTATTGTGTTTCATCAGATGAACGTTTGTCAGCAATGATGTCAAAGAGGTGGGTTATAGGGTGAAAACTATGGAAGGAAAGTTATAAGAAACAGTTCTCAGAATTAATATATCGAGTACTAAGGGGAGTGTATGGAACTGGACATTGGTCATTCCTGATACCACATATAGATCCAGACTTGGGTTTGTATACAATTTGTCTTGATATTTGTGCACGAGCACAAAAATGCTGGTCACAACGCAATCCCGGTGCTACAATTTTGACATCTTGATGATTGAGAGAGATCCAAACTTGGGTTTGTAGACAATTTGTGTTGATACTTGTGCATGAGTACAAAGTGTGAGTCACAAGGCAATACCGTCACTCCAATTTTGACACATTGATTTGATTCCCTATTGTGCACTATCATACTTGTAATGTGGATGTGAAACCCCATGTTGCTGATTACATTACAGGGTGGAATTTATTATCACACAATTGTGTATTTGACACTTAGTCTTTGGATGATGATGAACTAACTAACTTTACATGTGTATCCTGCGTAGATATGCTCATCTTACTCACATTCAATATCATTATCACTTCAATGTTATTCTCCCATGTGCTAACACATTGAGTCTCTAGGAGAAAGGGTACACAATGTCCTTCTTACGTGCCAACTCGACAATACCATTGGTAACAGAGTATCAACATCACTAGCACTAGCAATATTCATACTAATTTCAGTTTCTGTGTCTTGATGAATCAATGTGAATGATGGCTGGTCCTTCACTGTGCTGGAGAAAACTGGTACTGGTAAAATGACGGATTTTCCCCTCTTCCAATTTAACTCATTAGGCCCTGATAAACCTTGCTGTGTGTTCTTGTCAGGGACAAGAGTACTTTCACTCACGGAAATTGATTCAGTTGCGGGAGCGTGCTCCGAAAAATTGGTAACATAGAAAGGTTTGCACCCCTCAATTGTCGTCTGGACTTTGCGTTTTCTCGGCGACTTTTCATATACATCTAGAGCGTTGCACATTTCATCATCGAGAGCTCGGGACAACTTTTGTTGGCGATAAGCAATGGTTGCCTTCCCAAGCGCACTCTTCTTCCTTCGTATTTTGCACAGGTCCTTCTGATTTGCAATATGTTCGGCAAATGTCCTTGGTCCACACGTGAGTGTCAATTGAATGCCTCTTACTTGGTGTCGATTCTGCAACACGACATTGGATGTTGATTTGACATCAGGTGATACAGCGTTTGGTGGGGACGATTCCATTGAGGATGGCGTGCCCAATCCATTCTTGGGGGTGGGAAACGAGTATTCAGATGGAACTCTCTCTAGGTGAGGCATGATTGATTTCGTTGTGGCGAGTATGTGTGTGGTTTGTGGTATCAGGAATGTAATTAACTTACTAACATCTTGCCAACATGGAAGAAAAAAGTATGACGGTTCGTGCCAGGGGGCCCGAACCTCCATTACATCATAGTGTGACGAAAGTTATGGTTTAACAGAAGTGATCATGTGTACAATTTTGGGACCGAATTGTTTTAGTACACAATTTAGGAGAAAAATTATTGTGTGTCAAACACAAGACACAAGGTTGTTAGAGTGAGCCTAGGTGAGTGTTGGGTAAGGTAGGTAATGTACATAGAGTACATCACACGATAGAGCAATAGTAATACTCACATCACACCATGGGCGGTGGAACTAAAAAGTGCACGATATGCAACACCAGCAATGCAGTGGCGTCGCTGTTCTTGCGTGAAGGTATTTTCTGTCATCGGACGACTGTTGATTATAAGATGATCCATCACTATTCGTCTGCTGGACCCAACATGCTGATAAAACAACATGGATGCGGAGAAGAGCGGTATGTCAAGGGGGAGCTATTTGTATGCATGCAGTGCACCAAAGAAGCTATTCGAAATTGCGAAAATGTTCTTGGTTATTTAACGCTGGGGGAGCATTGCAGATATAGGAGAGATGCAACCATGTGCAAGATATTGTTTCTTGATGGCTATGTGGTGATTCAACGAGCTCAGTGGGAGATTGCTTCATTCCCCTTGCATGAATTTTTCAGGATTGTGAAAGAAAATAGTAAAAGTATGGCAAAGCTTCCAAATACTGAGGGTGGGGGTGTATCAGAGTTGAGAAAGTGGCTTCCATTCAAAAAACCTACACAATGCTTGAGAGGTTACTACGATGAGATGCAACTCAGGAGTGAACGCCTCCTGAGCCCTGATAAGGCATACGGTCGTATCGCATGGAATAACCGTGCAAAGATTTGCAATTTTGACCCTATAGACAATTCCCCGACTGTGATTGTATCAGAATCTGCAGCTTTGTGGAGGGGAAGTGGGTTGGATATTTACCAGAGGTCACATGCCGATGGAGAAAGCGGTCAATTCAACATTGTTGAACCATTGACAAATGGATACGTAGTGAGAGTATGGCCTCGTTCACATTTTTTAGTGACGTCGAGACTGACTTCAACAGACACACACCTACGCCTAGCAGGGGGGGAGGAGGATGTACTTCTGAACGTGGGAGAGAGACTGGTATTCCACTCTAACTTGGTCCATTGCGGTGGGCCGGCCAGGTTTCAAACTACCAAGGATGTACCAATGAGTGCAACTGCCGCATTTCTGCACAGCGAACTCCCCAAAAATTTTACGTGGTTCAAACAGCAAAGACGACTTTCTAACATAACACTCACAGACCTGAGCATTCACTATGTTCTAGACAGCACAGGTGTGGGTACATTGACACACGCGTCCCACTCGTCCGGTTTCTCTGAGGTGATAACAATTAAGTTATTGGACAAAACAGAAGATGATCCACAATTGTGGAATGAGTGGGCAGAAAAAAACAAAGCTGATATTTCAAACGAAGAGAGAAAATTTGTGGAAGAAACATGTAGACCAGAGAAAATCAACATAGAAGGTCCATGTGTTCATTTCATTAGGGAGACATTAGAGGTTCTGAAATCTTACCAAATCGGAGGGCAGCCGGGTAACAGGCCCTTATATGCTGAGTGTCGTTCCAGCAAACGTCGTAAAATTAATAGGCAGACCACCTAGGTAACTTATTTACACTTGAAAGTAAAATTAATTCATAACAAATACTATACACTTGATATTTTCAATTGCTCGCCTTCAATTGTATATTTTGAAGAGATTGATGGCATTAAATTGGATATTGTCTAGAACCGATAGATCTTGACGTCTATTGAAGCCAATGGAGGTAAGATGGTAGCCCAGCTTACCTGCATCCACCGTTTGCTTAATGACAGGTTTATAGGACGTGGCTGACTGTTCAAGACCTGCATCCGCGGATGTTCCACGTTTGGTCCATCCTGATATGTTCCATCCTCCATCTTTGTTACCTAGGTCAAGAATATTATCAACTGCTTCCTGCAATGATGTCATATTTTGCAGGTCGCTTGTTATATTGTCAGGGATAACACCAACAGGAATTTTGAAGTCAAACATACATAGTCGTGTGAATTGTTTGCTGGTGTGGTTGTAAACGCAAAAGGACTTCTTCCCCCCATCTGAACCCTTGTAAAGAATTTTTACGTCCAAAACCAAACAAATTTTTGCCTCTCTTTCAGCAAGGGAGTAACATGCACACTTGTCTGCTGAGATGCCATTTTCATACATCATGAGAGCGTCACACATGTTGCCACCACATGATACTTCGGCAACCTGAAGGTTAAGGAGATGTAATGTTGTGTGCCGCATCATGAATGCATGCATGTTTGATGCTGCTTCAACTGGGAATCTTTGCGTAAGTGAAACATCGGTCTTGACAGAACGAATGGATTGTGTTGTATTTAGCAGTGGGATACTGTTATTTTGTCCCATGAAACTCTTGACTGTTCCTGGATTCATGATCACAAAGTGTTTGCCAGGTGCTGACATAGATTCACAATAGGAGTTGAGCATTGGGTGTTGCCAATTGAATATGCAGACAATATGTGTCATACATACCAAATGTCCTTGAATCTCTCTGGTCATAACAACTACTGAACATATCCTTATTCTGGTTTCTACCAATGAGCATTGCAAAAACATTTTGTCCATCGGTCGCTTGCGTATCCATGACAAACATGATCCTGTCATATGATAGCTGAATACTTTTATTTTCGCGCGATTTGAATATTTTTCCATCATCGGCCCTGTGAACCTACACAGATGCAATGAGGAATCAGAGAAAAATGAAACAACATGGATGCATCTCTCAAGTCACGAGACTTATCCACTTTGTGGTCTTACCTTGTAATAGAGAACTTGGCATAAAATACAGCTATTCAAAGTTCTCATTTCTGGATCATTAATAAGCTGTTGCAAATTGGTGAAGAAAAGCTTTCCTCCATTGAGATATGGCTTTTTTGTTGATGTTGTATTGAGATATAAATCTGATGGGTAAATATCAATATGATGCTTATCCACCTTTCTAGGGTTGAATGATACTTCATCATTCTCTTGCCTATTTATGCTCTGGCTTGAAGTCCTTGATGAGGCCTGTTCTCCCTTGGATGGTTGGGCCTCAACGTAATCACCATTGTCCGAATAGGTTCCATCCCAATCGTCCTCAACTTCCCTGTCCTCCAAATTCCTCGAGGCGGTATTTTCTCCATTGGTTGGTTGTTCCACGAATGTCTCAGTGATTTTTTCCTTGATGACCCTGGATCTTTCTCCTCCATTGAGACTGTCATCTTCATTATCCTTGAAAGAGTACATGTTGGACTCATCACCTGACTTCTCTTCAGCAAACAGAGATTTGGAATCAAGTGTATGTTTAGAGTTCAAAATTTTGTCATTAACAGAAAAGGGGTCCTCCTTCCTCTGTTCTTCTATTCCTCCCATCCCACTGCCTTGGGCAAATAGTATCACGGGAGAATGCAACCTACCCCGAACCTTAACTCCTTGGTCTTCGGCTGATCCTAACACGGTAAGATCTGCGACTACTTCTTGGGTCCACTTTGAGGGTGGAGTTGTAATGCAAAAAAGATTTTTTAGTTCTTCATTTGATTGATTGCCTTTTGCTGCAGTTGTCTGTTTGGGGGACCCTTTCTGCAAACCTTCCACACAAGCATGGGTTGGTTGGTCTTGATCCACCTGAAGAAATTCAAACATTTGTCTTCTGGCATGTTCCTGGTGTTCAGGTCCTTGTTCTTTGTCACAGTATCTAGAGTAATAATATTGAAAGTCGTGTGTGACTTCGTTAGTGTCCAAAGCTAATTTCACCGATTTTTCCTCGGTGACAGTGTTGGTATTTGCAAGTGGAGACGTATTGGGAGGGGTCATAGCTCCGATTATTCCTGATTTCTCCTTACTGCATTTGGATTTCTTCTTCGATTCGACACCTGCACCCTTGTCAGTTTTCTTCTTGGGGTTCAACAGCACTCCTTTCTCATCGAGGTTTCTTTTCATAGAAGCATCCTTCATGTGTGTGGCTGCAGATGGTGGGTCACTTGTATACTTGATTTGGTTACCTCTCTTATTTGGATCATTTTTGGTTGCAATGGGTTCCTTTATTGGGAGTGTTGCTGATGGTTTCGACATGTCAATTTTGTTGGTTGGCATCTTGGCAACCTTGTTTACCTTCTGTGATTGCTTCTTTGCTTCCTGTTCCAACTTGAGAGTTTGCCTGGTTTTCTTGATGGACTTGACAGCATCGTTGGTCATCTTGTTGGCCTTAACAGTTTTGCCGGTCTTCTTGTTGGTAACCATATTGATTTTCAGGTAAATGAATGCGAAGATGGTTGTGTTTTCAATCTGGATGTTAAATTATGATCAATGAAGGTGTGATAGATCCATTTTTTACACATCGTACTCTCAGTTTTGATTCAAACTTACAATCGCATACACAATTTAGGGTTTACATTGTGTGTGTGAACACAAATTGGAAATTTTGTCATGTGAATGGCATTGTGTGTGCACAATTTGGGGGTGACATTGTATGTCAACACAACTCGGAAGACACAATGAGGACACTTTACATTGTGTGTGTGAACACAAATTGGAAATTTTGTTGTGGAAGTGGTGTTGTGTGTGCACAATTTGGGGGTGACATTGTATGTCAACACAACTCGGAAGACACAATGAGGACACACAAGTGGATATATCTCTTAGGCTCATTCTAATTTGCTCATTTAAATGACACCATACCATACGATTGTGTGGACATGAGAGCTAAGATAATTCTGTTTGGCTGCATGGGGGTTGAAAATAGTTCATTGGGGGTCGATTACATGTAGTAACAAAAACGTTCAAACAACATTGTTCTTATTGTCATTGAGTCCTACGATGGCAGTCTTAAGATATGATGATATGCAGTACACATCATCTTTGGGATTGCACCTTGAGGATATCGAATGTGGTTCCTGTGGGTTGAATATGAGAAAGTCCCCAGGGCGAAGAGCAACAGCTATCCCTATTCTGGGAAAACAAAAATAACACACAATGCTATCACTGGCAGTATAATGGCGTTCATCAATATGGGCTTGGACGATGGACATCGTGAAATCTTGGTCGGTATGACTCCTGAGGTAAACATTAATGCCAAAACCCATGCCATTGTAGATCCTAGCTGATTTAACGCCACTTGAAAGAGGTGAAGGATCCATGGTCATGTAGTTGACACGCTTCTTAGCTGCTGTAATATGTCTTATGACTTCAGTGTCAATGTACCTGTCAAATGCATATTCAGACCTCCTTAGGACGTTGTGAATGACATCCCATTCCTTGCTCTGAAATCCATTCTTCAGCCTGTACGAACCAGACTTGACACCTCTCTCTGCCCTGCATGGTTGAGAACCAACGCAACAATACTTGTGATTGTCCTCGATGAACACGTGGTTTTGGGTGCCCCTAGACAAGGTGGTACGCTGATTATTGACGCATGAACGAATGGCCGAGCAGAGTTGTGTGCTCTCTCTCATTATATTGAGAGAATCTACCCTTGGTAGACGGACGAATATCGGAGAACCATCGTGTTGGGAGTACCGGAGTCCAATGTTTGGATTCACAGTATCAGCCACCCAAAGATCACCATTGCATATTCGAAGACAATGCCATGTCATGTTCAAGGGTGGTGACAATACGCTCTTGTGATCATTACCCCCATCGCAGACAACAATATTGTTCTTGATAAAGTCTGTCGATAAGCATTGTATATTCAAGGACGCAACTTTTCTGGACTTAATCTCACGTAAATAATTGCCCTGTTTGAACCTTTTGCGATTCTCATTGACGCATCTCCTGTGCTTCGTTGAATGCCCCCGATGTGTCTGTGACACAATCTGGTACTCCACTGCTGCAGCGCGAGTTCTCCTGGATGAAGGCGATTGAGACTTGTACGCATGGCACCAATTTGGAATTTCTAGATGTGTTTCAAGGGATGCATCTCCGGACGTGTGGTGAAGTCCTCCCTTTGGGGGGAAGCGACACTTGCGACCACGTCTGGACTTCTCCCAGGAGCTACGTTCAACGACGTTTGCTACAAAACTTTCCAGATCATCCATTATTGGGCTTGAGTATTGTACTCCTTTCCTTGGTATGCCTCTATTGGATGACAGCCAATGAAAGCATGAGAATCGATGATGGGGAAGGATGGGATCCCAAGGGTGTATGTTGTTCGTATCACACTGATATATTTTTGGAGAGAGAAGTACCACGTCATGAAAACAGATGGTGCATTCCGTGTACACAATTAAGGAGTAACATTGTGTGTCAAAAATCTAATAAATGATCAGTACACAATTTAGGGGTAACATTGTGTGTCAACACAACTCAGTTGGAACATTGTGTGTCCACGCATGGTAGATACCCAGTCCAA
>ENA-UOYD01000325-UOYD01000325.1-marine-metagenome-genome-assembly--contig:-NODE-325-length-11187-cov-7.735374_pt1 | contig 11187 bp, 4 predicted proteins | sample MGYA00238169_ERZ767097 | MGnify/ENA primary metagenome ERZ767097 (study PRJEB28937, sample SAMN06267346) | marine metagenome | isolation source: Columbia River Estuary | place: USA:Columbia River Estuary... | reverse complement strand
TGGACAACCTTTACCTTTCTCTTCGTTTTTGCCGCCCATTTGTATATTTGGAAGAGAGATCCAAAAACAATCATGTCCCAATACGACTTTCGGTACCAGATCGTCCTTGCATGGTATGGCCTGCTGCAGCCAAGTAACGCGCCCGAAGGATCGAATAAGCGGGCATTATTTGATGACTGCACAATTGCTTCCACTAATATAAGCACAGGAGAGTCCTCCACCAAAAAAGCAAAATGCGTGAAAGACAAATCGCTGGATCCTGTTTCCGGCTCCTTGAGGGCGCGCCTGAACAGCGATTACCACTACATCCAGCCATCGGATGCAAAATACCCAGTTTGCGCGCTCTGTCGATGGGCCCATGGCGATCATTCCCAACGAGTTCGAGGGCGAATCGTTGGTTGCTGTGACAAGTGCGAGGTGAATCTATGCCTTGGGTGCTTCAAAATGTTCCATACTATCAGTAATGTGAACAAACTCAAGTCGGAAGTTCGGAAAAAGTAATACAGAGTGCGAACAGCAGGCGCGGGGTGTACCGGTGAGCGTCAACTTTGACGAAAAAAATGAACCAAAAAAGCAATTGCAAAACAAACAAAAACCATCACTCACCTTCGTAAATATAATAAAAAAGATTATTATTTGTTGTTTTTGCGTTTCCCCCCTTTTGTTTGTTGTGTATTATTATTTTATTAGTACGATTTTTGTCGAATTTTCGTTGTTGTGATTTTGACGCCTTCCGCTGCTGTCAGAATTTATGATACCGAGCTGCCGGAAGGGTCATCCCTGACTGTTTTTTTGCGGCGAATCCAATGGTATCAACCATTTTAGCGTTGGATGTCGGGAATGTTGTTTTTACATGGAATTAAAAAATAGCGTTTTGGACCACGTATGTGGTCCACGTACGTGAACAATAAAGAGATAGTACCTAAACGGAGCCGTCTTTACACATAAAGGGCTCTACTGGTATCGTTTTACGATGCGTGACCGTTCGCACGTAAGAAATGTACGGGTAGAGCCCTCATCTGCTCATTTGACTGAAAACAGATGAGGGCTCTACTGGTACCTGTTTTACATACGATAACGACCACTAGTACAAATGATACCAGTAGAGCCCTCATCCGTTTTTCATAAATACCTTTACACATAAAGGGCTCTACTGGTATCGTTTTACGATGCGTGACCGTTCGCACGTAAGAAATGTACCAGTAGAGCCCTCATCTGTTCTCGACCTTCCGCTCGTTCTGTCTTCCACGCGGAAGCTAGGTAAGATAATAATATTGTCGAACGACATCGTTTCGACAATGATGAAAAAATCATACTGTTGTAGTCAAAAGGATATTTTGACTACAATAAGAGCAGTAACAGCATTATCAAACATCGATAATATTATCGAATTTGATAATGAAAGCACTGCTTTAAGTAGTAGCATAAAAATAAATTAAAAGAATAAGTACTAGTAGAATACGACAAAGAAACTACAGCTTAATTTAAAAACCCAAACATTAAATTTACTTTTAAAAAGTTAAAACTACTTAGCAACCGAAAATATTTAAACTGCTTATGAAATTGCTCCACTGAAAATGTGGACTACGCTCATAGAGCCGCTTGTCATTGTGGAATTACGCGAGAAGGTAGAACGATCTCGAGCAGACACTTGGTGCGCCACTCGTGATCGACTCTCGAGCTCGTAAACTCGCTCTCGAGCCGATCACTCGTGGCGCCCCGCGTGTTCTGCTCTCGATCACTAGTAGTACCCTGTAATAGAGTCACTTGTAATCCAGCTCTCGCGCGGAGCGCTCGAGAAGGATTATCTGACGCAGACCGAGTACTTAGAGGAGACCGGTCTGCGTGCGGAGGCGCGCAGCTGTGCCGGCAGGCGCGGCTGCTCGCAGCCATGGGATGCAGCTGTGCCGGCAGGCGCAGCAGTTTCTCAGCATTGGGATGTTGAATCATGTGAGACAAGATATATAAATATATTGTCTCACATGGTACTGGTGGGGAGGCGAGCGCTCGCAGCCATTGTTTTCAGTTTTTAAGTTTTGAGATCAAAACTAAAAACTTTTGCTTTGGCAGCGATACGCTTCGTTTTTTCTTCTTCTTTTCTTCTTTCTTCTTGTGGTCTTTGCGCCTTTTTGGTCCTTTGAGTCTCAGTGTGTTCAATGGTTCGTTCGATCGAGTCGTTATACGGTGCAGCTTACGCTCGCACGGCTGACTTAGGTTTACATCCGGATGTGTTTTGGGCTAACGTTGCCCCAGGACAGGACGTTGCGTGGAGTGCGACTATGTCGAACCAGCTAGGGGGATCCCGTTTGGGTCTACCCAGTGAGCTAGCCCGTGGCATGTCGTCTTCTAACGACGCTAGGGCTTTGAAGTATGATGATTTGCTCCGCAAGTCTCTGGCTGTGAAGCCGGGTGAGGACCTGTCCAGGGCCACTCGCGCTCGTCGGTTGACGGAGTTAGATGTTGTGGGGTTTCTTGCCGTGGTCTCTTTGGCCATTCCCGATGTGGCGGAAGCCCAGGGCTATCGTCGTGGTACCCCTTTTTTGACAGTAGTGGGTGCGCCGTGTGTGGCGGAACGTGGACAGTCGGTCACGGGCCCAAGCGTGTGGCCGAGCCTGGGTGGCTCTCCGAGTCGACTGTTACCTGGGGATCTTGCGAGTCCTGAGGGTCTTCTATACCCTTTAGCAGGCACTATGGTTCATGACTCGCGTCGGGCCTCGGCTACCCGGGAGACGTGGTTGAAGCATCCGCTTACCCTCTGGAGTCTTAGTGAGGAAAATCTGGACCTGGTCCTTGATTATAGTGACCGTGCAGTGGTCCCACCCGACCCAGTTTTAAACACTTTCCCTTTTTGGGGCTCTGGTGAGCAATTTTTTAACGAGGCGCTTTCGCGTGAACTCGTATCCCCGGCTCCCGGTGCTCTCTTCGATACGTCGCGCCGCCTGGTCGCCATTCCGAAGTTCATGCTTCTAAGCGGCGATTTTCAGCTCCCTATCGGGCAGGTGTGGTCGTGCGCCATTGGCCATGCTGGTTTTAAGCAAAGTCTTCGCGAACTGGCAGGGGGTACGGATCCTTCTATTGGGGATTGGTTGGATCATCCGATGTTACGGGAATTCTTTGCCGCGGCCGCGCGCGATCCCTTCTCCCTCGCTACCGATTGGATATGGGCGGAGCATATTGCTACTGCCACCACGCAGGCGGCCGCGACGGCGCCGCTTTGCTTTCGCTACCCTATTTTAGGGATTGGCTTCCAATGCCATCGTGATTTTTTGCTTGCGACATTGCCACCGAATGTGCGCCGCCACTTCGAGAAGTACGAGCGGGATGCGCAGCAGGCTACGTTTCAGCATGCGACCGTGTACATGGGTGGGGCACATCTGGCCAAATTGGCCGATCTGTGGCACTGGCGCCGTCCGGCGCGTACAAATTGGAAGGTCTCGATGGGTCTGGCCACTTATATTGCCACTCCTTGTGATCCTGTCGGGCACGACGGTTATATGCGTTTTGCGATTAAGGACGAGGACCCTCTTATTCCGCGCCCATGGACTACTAGGCGTCAGGCGGCTGAGCAGATAGCTTTCGCGGATCCCACCATGGAAGTCGATGATGACCTTGCGTCCGATTTCCTTCGTGCCATCGCGACTGGGGGGGCTTCTCCTCGTCGCGCCCAACTTACTTCGCCGGGCCCCCCGGCCATCGTTCGGCCCCTCTTCCCTAGCGTGCAGGAGGCGGCCAGTTTAATTCGGTTAGCAGCGGCCACCTCTGCGGATGAGCTCCCTGCTCCAACTATCCCAGGTGCGGCTCAGCCTCTCGTGGGTACGGCGGCGGGTGCCGCGGGCACCGCTGCCCTTTCGTGGCATTCCGCTGCGGGTGGTCTTCGTGGGGGTCGTTCTTCCCCAACGCTGTATCGGCTTTCACCACCGCCACCGTCCGAAGCAAGCTTCCTTTGGCCGGCTTCTACGTTCCCGTCTGTCGCGCCTTCGCAGCCCGCGCGCTCGCCACCGTCCGAGGGGCCTGATCCAGGTCCGGCGTTCAACTTGACTCTCGCGGTTGATAGTTCTGACTCCCGCACCCGGGGTTTCACGATGATGTCTCTGCTGCTGGTTATCCATGACCCGGGTGCCATCTGTTGGACGCAGTCCGACGACGTGATCCCGCCTGAGGCCGCGCTCTTCCCGATGCAACTCGCTGACCAGTGGACGCAGGCTGTGCACATCCCTCCGAAAGGGGATCTTGCGATTCATTTCGTCTCGGGCAACTTTCGCAATGCCTTTTCAAGCGACTACTTTCAGGACGCTCCTAAGTGCAACTCAGCTTTCTTTGACGTCCGTGTTTTGCCTTTGTTTGCCAAGGGCCTCTGGCAGTTCGACCTGTTGCAGCGCCTCGAACCGGACGATTATAAGTCAGCTTTTGGCATCCAGCATTTCCTGCTGATGCTCACGGGCTCACAGTATCCGCCCTTGATCCCGGAGCGGGGTCTCACGCTCCTCGAATTAAAATCCTTGTTGACTCTCATTAGGGGTTTCTTTGCTCAGGCAACGCAGTCGCGCGAGGTTATCCGTCAGCAACGGGAAAATCCTTTCGAGTCTTGTCTACTCGCGCAGCATCTGGGCCATCTGGCTACCATCATGACTACGCGTTTGTTCAACACGACCATGGAGTCGAAGCCGTGCGAGTGCTCCATTATGGTCCTCAATTATCTTGCGCAGCTCTTTGAAATCTTTTTTCGGTGGATCTCCTCCGCTCCGGAAATTCATTTGGGCCGGACGACCGGGCAGGCCAATGTGCCTATGGTGGCTGGTTGTGTCTTTGGCCCCAATGGCCGGGAAGGGGCTTTGCTTGACAAACTGCGGGAATGGCGCGAGGGTTCTACGAACGTCCTAAACTCGATCGGCAGCCTCGGCTTTATCGGCGCCATTGCGGCTGAGATGCCTGCTTTCCTGTTTCAGGCACCCCGCCAGGTTACCTCCGGAGTACCTCATATACCGCGTAAGAATCTCAAGCGTGGCCTTGGGGGCCCCCCGCTTGTTCCGCCTCTGGGCAATAGCTTGGTCCCTGCCGCGGCGCTTGCAGCGTCTCAGGCGGCCGCTGTTTTAGGTAAGCAACCAGTGTTTGCCGCTGCTTCGATTCCTATTCTCGACTGGGCGGCGGGTTGTGATCAGGCCACTCGAGCCAAGCCGGTTTCCGCCATCCTACTTCAGATTCGCAAAGATGATGCCACGGTCTCAGCTCCCACGTTCTTTGATGTCGCGGAGTCGGATCCTGCTAAGGCTCGTAAGCAAGTGTGCTTTGCGTTCTGCCTGCGAGGCGGTCGAGGTTGCGATGGGACGATGCCCGCAGGTAAAGGTCGGTTGGCCGCTGCTAGCCGGCGCCAACGGTGCAACCGCGCCCATATCGATCTTGGTTCCTCTTCCTGGACGACGGGGGCAACGACGGCGAGTTACCAAGGCATTTGCGCCTGGTTTAAGTGCGCCGCTGTGCTGCCTTACTTTGCGCCTTCGCAGGCGTTTGCGGATTCTCCCCTCTTTACTGGTTGACTCCTTGCTCCGGTGTTGGCTCCGGGGTCCGGCTCCCCCTCCTCCTCCGCGAGGTCAATTATGCCCACGCCCTTGATCTCTGGGGCCGATGCTCCTGTTGCGGCGGGAGCTCCTTTGTTCGTCACCATCCCAGTTGTTGTGGAGGCGGTGCTGCCAGCTGCTTCTGCGCCGCCGCCGGCGGGCCTCGATTTTCTGGCGTTCCCGCGTTTGTGCAGCGATGCTCTTATCCGTCGTTTGGCGACTCAGCGTCCCGCTCGTGGGCGGCGCGTCTTTGATCCAGGTGGGGTAACCCCCGTGTCGCCTCGTGCTTTCCGGCATATTGCCCTTTTCGTCCGCCCGTGGCTTTCCGCTCGCGAGCGGGTTTCAGTTGGGGCCTGTGGTCGCGAGTGGCGATGTTGGGAGTTGTTCGGGGATTCCCCTCTCTCCCCGCCACGGCCAGTGATGCCTTATCGTTTCCGGGGTTTTGGAGTCCGCTCGCCCCTCATTTGTGCCCGGCACACTGCTGCCGCGGCGTGGGGTCCGTTCCACCATGTCTGGGATTTTCTCACTTGGTCCGAGCGCGCGGCCCTTACCACTGCCTACCGGGCGTTGGAGCCTTACGCGCTCCTGCGCCGAACCGCCCTGTCGTTCTCGGTGGCTCCGTTGCGCGAGCCTCGTCCTCCCCCTTGCGGTGCGCCTATTGACTTGCACCGTTCCCGTCTGATGGCATGTGCGCTGCTCCGCTTCGATTTCCTTCATGGCGATTTGATTCGCTGGTTAGGGGGCGAGTACACTAACGAATTCCGTGATTGGGAGGCCGTTTTTGACGCTGTCGACGTCGTTCGTGACTGCCCGCCCCTTCCCGGCTATCCTCTGGTTGACGTGGACCGCGCTTATCGCCTTGCCACCCAGGGCGCCCCGCTTGCCGGTATTTTTGAATGCGCTTTCTCGGAAACGGCTTTCCGCAACCTGTATAACAACCATCCACCGCTCGCCGCAGTTTGCGATGTGGTCTTGCAGAAATTTACCGAGGAGGAGGAGCTGAGTTATCATATCGCTCTCCCTCGCTGGCTGTGGCGTTTTATGCCGGGTCTCCACCTCAGTCCACTAAGTTGGATCACCCGCAAGGGGAAAGGCCGGCTCATCTGTGACAGCTCCAGTCTGGTCGGCGATGAAACTGCGTTGCACTCTGGCGCCCCCAATCTGTCGATCCCTGCGCCTAGCGTCTCTTGTCTGGACGAGAACCCGCCCGTCGAATATGGCTCTGCGTTTATGCGCCACTTGGTCCGTCTTTGGAATTTGCGTATTACGTACCCGGGCGAAGAAATTCTTCAGTATGGCGACGACATTGCCGCCGCGTTTCGCCGCGTGCTTTACCATCCGGATGCGGCGGTCGTTTTCGCCCAGGTTTTTCTGCAGTTCCTCTTTATTCCTGTCGGCGGTATCTTTGGGAGTCGTTCGGGTCCCTCTTGGTGGTGCATTTTCAGCGAGTTGCGGTCGCATTTCGCGTCCATCTTAACTCTTGCCCCAGCGCCTGCCCCGCCATTGCCTCTTACCTGTATGGTTTCCCTTACTTCTGAGCCCTCTCTGCGGGAACGTGCTCACTTTGCACTGGCGGTCGTCGACGCTCGTCACCGGGGCATCGATCTCTCGCGGCCGGAGTTGACGCCTTATAGCTGCTTTGTCGATGACAACCAGATGGCGGCTCTGCGCACTTATATTATGCGGGCTATCGATTGCAGTGTTGCTTCGGCCTACCTTCTGTTCGGCGCGCCCGACGTTGATCGCCGGCCGTGTTGCCTGAACGAGGCCAAATTTCGCCCGGTCGCCACGTATCTCATGGATTTCCTCGGTTTCACTATCTGCACTCGGACCTTGGAGGTGCGCTGGCCCGTCTCGAAACGCTTGGCCCTCCTGGATACTTTGGTTGCCCACTGGAGTGGTGATCCGTGTCGCGTCTCGCCCCGACAGATCGCGTCGGTCCTGGGAGTGGTGCGGAATGCTTGTTTCATCTCCCCCTTCGGAGCCTACCTTTCTATTCGTCTGCAGCAGGCGCTTAACGCCGCGGTGTCCCTGGCGACGGCGACCCGCTCGGGCGCTTCTGCGCAGTGGTGGGGTCGTGTTGGGGTTCTGATTGGTCCCGAGCCGCTAGCTGACCTCGCCCTCCTCCGATCGACCTTGACCTCCGACGAGCGCCATCCGGCTTGGTGTCGCCCCATTGGTCTCCTTATTCCGCGGTCGCCAACTCTTACGATTCTGTCCGATGCAGCGTATGGGGGCATTGGCGGCTGGTGCGCGTCCCCGCCTTTCATGTGGCGCCTTAGTGATCGCGACCTAGCCCGCAGCGGTTTTCCGGTCAAGGAGCTTCGCGAGGGCTGTTCTGAGCCTGTCGGGTCGGCCGACGGCCTTCATATAAACGTTCTGGAGTTCCTCGCTCTCATCATTAACGCCTGGTTAGCCCTATCTTTATTGAGGCTGCGTCCCGCTCTTATTGGGGGGGAGATCCTTGCCGTCCTGGCCGACAATACTTCAGCCCTTTCGTGGATGAAGCATGCCAGTCGATCTCACCGCCCGCCGGTACGGCGCCTTGCTCGTTGTTTGTCTGCCCTATTTTTGGCTTCGCCCGTTCAGGCAGCGGTGTCGGGTTCACACATCCCGGGGAAGGACAACGTGGCAGCCGATCGCCTGTCGCGGGTGAACGAGTATCCCACGTGGCCTTGCGTTATCGCCGGCTTATCCCACCTGCAACACTTGCCGGCTTACCGGTTGCCGCACAGGCTGCTCTCACTGCTGAGCTCGACAGTTTCGGAAGCCTCCCTCGCGGAGGAATTCGTGCCCGCAATGACACGACTTTTGACGGTCGCGCCAGTTATTTTGCCAATTGGCTCTCCGCTTATGGCTACACGGACCAGCTACTCGCCGCGCTCACGCCGCAACAGGCGGTAGCAACGCTTGCGCTGTTTGTTCTCCGGTGTTCCAAAGGGGACAACATTCAGGGTCGTCCGGATCTTCAGCCGAAGACTATAGCCGCTTACTTGCGCTCTTCTGCCGCTTTCCTGGAGTTGCACAGTGGTGTTGCTACGCCGTTGTTCGTCGACGCCGCGGGCAAGACTTGGCATCCGCTGCTCGCCGAGGTGCTTACTCAGCGACGCAATTGGAGTACGCCGAAGGCGAAGAAGGAGCCGGTGACATCGCGCATGTTCTCCGTGATGGCACAGCTCCTGGCCGCCGACGTCCAGCGCGATCCTGCCACCCACTTGGAGGAGTTCGCCGCTCTGGCCGACTGGTGCTTTCTTGGTATCCACACCGGCTCCCGCCTTGGCGAATACGGTCAGAGCACCGGGGGTTGTGTCGACCCGCATGTTTTCAACAGAGTTCCTTTTGTCGCCGATGCCGGCATTTGGGCGGGGACGCCTTTGGCGTTTATGGCGGCCGATTTCGTTCTTTACGATGCGGCTCGGCGCCGCATTCCGCACGCGGATTTCTTGTCTGGGCGTGGGGTCGCCATCCCAGCCTCTGCAGTTCCTGTGGGCGAAGTGGATATCCGCTTCCGCTACGACAAGAGCAAGGCGAATCACACTGTGCGCAAGTTTCGTGCTCTGCCGGGTAGCCCTTTTTGCCCGGCCATGCGGGCCATTTCCATTCTCCGTCGGGCGACCACCCTCGGCGTCCCGGCTGCCTATCCTCTCGGGGTGTTTCGTTCGCCGACCCGAGGTTTTCGTTACATCAATGGCGACAAAATGAGCTTCTTTCTCAAGCGCATTTGCATTGCAGCCTATCCCGACTGTTCGCACTATATGCGGTCGCACATTGGGTCTCTGATGTCTCATTCGCTGCGGGTGACCGCGTGTGTCGCCTTAGCGGCTGCGGGTTTATCGCATGAGCAGATAGCCTTTCGGTTGCGGTGGAGCGTTCCGTCGGTCCAGTTTTATCTTCGGGATTCGGAAGCCGATATCGGCAAATACACTAATGCCGCCGTTCTTGGGGCTCTTACAATTTAAGCCTACGCTATAACTACTTTTGTTTTACGTTCGCTTCCTAGTTTTGGGTTAATTTTTACCTACTACTATTTAGTTTCCTACTCGCCACGCCTTTCGTGCGGGCTTCCTTGTGCTTTGCGCTGCGGTTTATTTGGTCACGAGTGTATTGATGGCGTTTTTTAGCCTTGCAATCTCTTGGTCCTTCTCCGCGAGAGCCTCCGTTAGTTTGTCCAGCTCCTGGTTCTTTGCGGCTAGGGCTGCCTTGACCTCTGCACTCCCTTGGGCGGCGCCGTCGGTCCGCTCCAGCGCCTGGATGCGGTCCTGCAGCTCCTGGGTGCGGTTACTTAATGCCTTCACTTGGCCAGTTAGCATGTCGTTCAGGCGTTTCGTCTTCGCTAGTTCTTGTGCTCCGTCTTGGGCCTCCGCCGCCACCGCCTCCCCTTCCTTTGCTTGGTCCTCGAGCGTGCGCACTTTAGTCCTCAGCACGGCTATCTGCGTCTCACGTTGTGTGACTCGCGCGCGCACTGCTTTGCCCGCTGCGACAGCCTCTGCGAGCTCCGTAGTGGCGGTCGTGTGAGCCGCTCGGAGTTTGCGGTATTTGCGTTCCAGTTTTGTTTTTGCCGTCTTAATCTCGGCGTTTGAGGGGCCGTTCAGCCCTTCAATCATCGCCTGCAAAAATATCGTGAACGCTTCTTTGGTTTTTGCGTCAGGGACTGGTAGGGAGGCTTTCTGCGCGATGTGCTCCGCCGACTGTTCAGCCCATTTCACGTCTGACGTTCCGCCTGGGCTGCGCGGCGTCCCGCTGGGGCTAAGCGACTCTGCCTTGCGCTTCTTACTGCTATGATGGTGGCTGACCTGCACCGTGTCCTGGTCCGAGTCGACACCACCAGCGGGGCCTGCCGCGTCGACATCAATAGGGGCGCTTGGTTCTTCCTGCTTCAGCGTGCTGGGGCGTTGACTCTTCTCGGTTTTCTCCTTTTTCTCGAGGCTCCGCACATTTACACATATTGGCTGTTGGTCCGGCGTCGACAGGACACGAATATACGCCTTTGCGTAATAGTCCGTCGTTGGGAGCCCTTTCGGGAACTTGACGATGACAGCCTCCAGCGCGACGCAGTCCTTGCTCTTGCCCATTCTGTTGTACTGGACGCCCTCATTGATCGCCCAGTCATAGCCACAATGAGTCCTGATCTCTGTCAAGGCGACGGCGGGAGTTGTCTCTGCGCCGGCCCCCAAGGGCGCTTCTGGCGATTTCGGGTCCACCACTGACGTCGCCTTGAGGACCGGGGTTTTCTTCTTCTCCGGTTCCTTTCCCGTTGGCTCTCTTTTTCCCTCCGACTGGTTGTGATGACGTTGCGTGGTCGCTGCGCCCGGCACCGCCCCCTTTGCAACGACCGCTGATTCATCAGTTGCGTCCGTCTTCGTCGGTTCCGCGATTATTTTCCCGGTCGGCATGACGCTTCCTTCTTCGGTTTCCGCTCCTGCTGCGGAGCCTTCGGCTTCCGAGACTTCGGCCTCCGAATCTTCGTAGTCCGGTTCATTGGGATCTGATCCCGATTCCCTTTCGCTGTCCGATTCTGCTCGCATGTTATTTTATTTTACTGCTGTTTCGTCAGCTGTTTTCTCTTTTGAGTTCGTGGTACTATCGTACTCAGCGTGTTCTTCGTGGAGAAGGTCTCCCCCACGCCGTGTTT
>ENA-UOYD01000320-UOYD01000320.1-marine-metagenome-genome-assembly--contig:-NODE-320-length-11264-cov-4.213194_pt1 | contig 11264 bp, 25 predicted proteins | sample MGYA00238169_ERZ767097 | MGnify/ENA primary metagenome ERZ767097 (study PRJEB28937, sample SAMN06267346) | marine metagenome | isolation source: Columbia River Estuary | place: USA:Columbia River Estuary... | reverse complement strand
GTTTATATATTCATTTACATTGTCCATCTTCTTCCGTCTATAACTGTATTAGCGTTCATTGGTTCAACAGTTCTTGAATCTAAGTTCATTACATTTACTTTAGTTCCAAACTCAGTAGATACAGTATCTAAAATTACAAATTGTAAGTCTGTGTTTTGAGTATCGTTATAAGTTACGATTGTTCCTGTTGTAAGTGTTTCGAAAGTGTTTGTTGTAGTTGTCATAATAGTTTGTTTTAATTATACATCAAATGTACAAAACATTTTTTAATAAACAACTATAAAACAAAAAAACTTTTAATTTATTTTAATAAACAAAATAATTTCCTTTGTTTGGATTGTCGAGATGATAAATAACATTGTACCTTATTCCGTCTATTGCGTGATTCCAATCATCTACATACAACTTTGAACCTTTGTCAGCATAAATATAATTATTCAATTCTTTAGCGATGTTTGTACTTTCTGGAGTAATAACTAATTCATAATCTTGCATCCTTGTAATACCACTTTCTATCGTACCTTTTTTAACCGCTTGAATGTTTACTCCCAAATGTCTTAAATCTTCTATTAAACGAGGTTCAGCACTATCAGCAATGATAAGTTTATTATCAACTCTATCTAAAATCATCTTAGCAAGTTCGTGTGACTTCAAACCGTTTTTATAAATGTGTTCTTTTAAGTAGATTTTCTTATGGTCTTTGTCTATTGCTACTTCTGTTAAAGTATCAGGATCAACAGAAAACCCGAAGTCCATTCCACAACTTGTCTGCAAATTATTAGGATTGAAATTACCAATAGACCAACGCTCAAATACAACACCCTCCGCTTTATCTAACCACCCGCCCATTATTTTGTGCTTATATTTTTTAGGGTTATTTACCTTAATCGTTTCTATTTGTTTTAAATAACTTTCGGATAGGTTTTCTGCATTATCTAAATAAGTTGAATGAATATAACATACATCATTTTTAACGCCATTAAAACCACCCTCAACACCTCGTTGTTCAAAGAAGCGTTTGTATATCCAATGCTCTTTTGTAGTTGGGTTTAGTATTAATATAATTCTGTTTTGTATTCCCTTTTGCCTAATAGATAGATCAATAGTATCAAATGTATCTTCATCAACTAATTCTTCTGCTTCATCTAATACCCAACAAGAAACACCTTGCAAAGATTTTAAAGAAGCTGTTTGGTTTCCAGATGATGTTTTAATACCTCTAAAAATTATATCACTATTTGTTGCTGTGTTTACTACTTCGGCTTTATTAATATTGAAGATACTATCTAAACCTAACAATCCTATCTTTTCAAGGAACTCAGGTATAATAGATAAATGAGCCGATATCATTGTATAACGTGTGAACAGTACTCTAAAACCTTTTGCCATTGTAAGCAATGTTAGGAATACAGTAACCGCATAAGACTTACCCGAGCCACGCCCACCCGTTATAATATAATAACGACAATCAGACTCGAAAAGGTCTTTATATTTTTTATGTAGATTCAAAGAATTTAATTATAGGAATGTTTAAACTTTCTTCATTGCTCGTTACATCAAGACGTTCTTTAGGTTTGCCATATCTATATTCCATATATTTATTCCAGAATTGATAGTTACCTTCTTTAATTCCATTCTCTAAACATTTTTTTGCTATATCATCAAATGCACTTAAATCTTCGACTAACTTTAACTCGTCTGCTTTAGGTTTACGACCAGCTCCAATCCTTGCACCTCCATTATTTTTTCTTTTATCCATAATTGAAATAAATTGATTAATCAACTATAAAACGCTTTTTTGTTACTTTTGTTAATACTCATTATAAACCCGTTTTAAATCATTAATAATACCTTTCATACAAGAACTACACCTTGTATCTTTTTGACGTTTATTAAACACCCTATTGTATATCTCAATCAACATAGTGCGCTCCTGAAAGCTAACGACATCTTTATTATGCTGAAACCATTTATGTAGATAATTATATTCTCTTTGCTTTAGACATTTAATATAAGGCTTCCATTTGTTTAATTTAACTTTTCTTTCTTCGCATCCGCAATCTTCACCGAATAAGAATTTTACTACTTTCTTAATTCCAGTAGCCTCTGTTATTTTTTCTATTGAATCGCCTAAGCCAATTGATGTTTTTTTTTCTTTCATAATGTATATTTTTTGTATTGATCGTAATCTTTGTGTAATTTATCTTTTATTTTTCCTTTGCAATTTTTTAACGTGTTAAATATTGAAACCCAACTTATTGAAGTTCCAGCTGCTATCTTTCTAATGCTCATTCCTGAGTGCCTGTACAATTCAAATAAATCTTTGTCGTACCAATGCCAATTCTCAATCTCATTGTCAATCTTCAACGCTAATTCGTGAAACGCTTTATGCTCTTGTAATTTATCTGTATCTTCTAAATGCAAGAAGTCATCTATATTTACTTTTCTTACCTTGCTTTTCTGCACTAAGTAACTCATTAATATAGATTTAAGAGTTAAATAAACATAGTACTTATTGACATCTCCATTATCATTCAAAGCGTTGTATCCTTTCGTATGAATTTTGATATACATTTCTTGAACTATATCTTCGGTGAAATCATCTCCACCCATTGATTTAACCATCCTAATCCAGTCCGAATGATACTCTGCTAATTTTTCTAATGTTGTCTTTGTCATATAGTTAATTTTAAAAACCTACCCACCTGCAACGTAAACAGATGAGTAGGAAAAACTCTATTATTATGAGTGTGCAATATACATAATTTTAACGACATATACAACATATATTTTAATTATTTTTTAAAAGTTTTTTAATATTTATTTTTTTTATCAAAATAAGTTTTGTAAATTTGGGTATTATTTAAAAACAAATATTATGGAAGCACAAAAATTATTAAAAAAAGAAGTATTAAAAGGATTAAGAAATTTGAAAATCGATTGTACGGATTTTGAACATTGTTTAGAAGATAGTCAATTTACATACGCATCTAAAATGTATTCATTTGAAACACCTAACTATTTAATTGAAATAGATTTAACTGAGTGTTTGATATGGTATGGTTACGATCATTCAGAGGTGTATAGTTTAGATTTGGATGATATAAAAGTCTTTAATCAAGAGGGTGAAATTAATATAGACTTCATTACAGATGATGAAATACTTAATTCTTTAAATTATTAATTATGAAAACAATTAAAAGAAAATTACAAACTGGTTTAGTATGCAGCCAATATAAAAAAGCAAATGGTATTATATCTATTCAAGTTCAGGAAGATAAAAATATAGTTGCATTAAGAAAATTATTTAAAACATTTAATAAAGTATAGTTATGAGTATTTACAAAAAATTATTTGAAGCAAAAAAAGAGATAGGTAAAATTTCAAAAGATAGTACAAACCCTTTCTTTAAATCGAAGTACTTTGATGTTAACAGTCTTTTAGAACACGTTGAGCCAATACTACAAAAACACAATTTACTTTTATTACAACCTATTGTAGATAATTCTGTAATAACAAGGATAGTTGATGTTGAAACCGAAAGTTATGTTGAAAGCTCTTTACAATTACCAAACATTCAAGACCCTCAAAAGTTAGGTTCAGCAATAACTTATTATAGAAGATACACTTTGCAATCATTATTAGGTTTACAAGCCGAAGATGACGATGCTAATTCAGCAAGTAAAACTGTCAACACTACAACAAATATTCCAAAGCCGAAGCGATTAACAGCCGAACAGGTTGCTCTTATACCTAAAGCCGATGATATTAGTAAATTGCAAATAGTTTTGAAATCTTATTCGTTATCCGACACAGAAAAAAAATCTATTGAAAACCGTATAGCAGAATTAAAAAAATGAAAAATAGATTTATTAATTAAAACATTTGATTTATATGGGAGCTAATAAAAAGTTTTTAGTATCAATGCTTGAATCTGAATATGCTGAAATTCCAATAGAATTAAGATTAAGATTCTTATCAAATAAAGTTATATTCGATGACTATGAGCAATACAAAGATGATGCTGTATTTCAACAACTTTACAAAGCGAAAAAGAAAGCAGCTAAAGAGTTAGACGAATGGAAATTCAAACAACGACATAATAAATGAAATTTACAATTATAAAACAATTAAACAATACTTTTAAAGTCGCCTACGATACTGATTATGATAAGATGAAAAAAATAAAAGTAGGCGATTTTTTAGAGTGCGAAATTAAGAAACCGAGAAACTATAAGTTTCATAAAAAGTTCTTTGCCTTATTAAATATGATATATCAAAATCAAGAGCAATATAGTAATATAGATCATTTAAGAAATGATTTGACTATTGAGGCAGGATATTATATTTTAAGAGAAAATCTAAAAGGAGAGCAAGTATATGAAGCAAATAGTATATCATTTTCTAAAATGAATGAAGAAACATTTGAAGATTATTATAATAAATGTTTGGATGTTATTGTAAAATACTTTAATTTTGAAAAACAAAGCATAATTGATAACGTAAACCAATATTATTAATGAAAGATGAAATAGTTAAAAAAGTAGTCAAACAATTTAAAGACCGTTCTAAATTAGGCATAAAAAAATACGGTACAACATTACAAGATAATGATAAAGATGATTTCTTACAGCACTTAAAAGAGGAGCTTATGGACGCAGTATTATACATAGAAAAATTACAAACAATTAAATAAATAATTAAAAATGGAAACAAACTATTTTAAAAGTGAAGAAGAAATAAAAGAATTTTTTAAAGGTCGAACATTAAAATTTGAGTTTAAAAGTGGTGGAGAAATATTTTTTGAAACATTATATCCTACTTTTATAGGTGGTGTATTAACTAAATTTCAACTATCATTTTATGATAATGAAAATGATTTCTTTTGCTATTCAAATATGAATGGTGAAAATGGATGGTTAGATAGATTTCAAATATCAGGAGTCAAATCAATATCACAAGAAGATTATAGCCATACAGATTTATATTTTAGTATGTATAATAAAAATTATAAAATAAATTAAATAAATATTTAAAAATGGAAGTAACAGGAAAATTAGAAAAGTTTTTACCTATTCAAAAAGGTACAAAAAAAGACGGAGGAGAATGGCAAAAGCAATCTTTTTTAGTCAAAACAACAGAGGAGTATAATAATCTATATTGCTTTGAAGTATTTGGAGATGAAAAGGTGGAAAATTTAACTAAATACCAAAAAGAAGGAGATCAAGTAAAAGTTGTATTTAACGTCCAAACAAACGAATGGAAAGATAAATATTTTACAAGTTTATCCGCTTGGAGAATTGAAAAAATCAGTGGTGAAACTACTGCAACAGAAACAGAAGAAGAAGGTGATGGTTTACCATTCTAAACCAAAGCGTAAAAGGTGCAAGGAGTGTAATAAGCTCTTTGTGCCTTTTAATTCAACTCAAAAGGTATGTAATTATAAATGTGCTATTGCTTTAAATTATAAGGTTAAAAAACAAAATAAAGAAAATCTTAATAATTTAATAGCAGAAGATAAAGCAAAAAAATCTTTATCTAAACATATTAAAAATACAGTTCAAATAGTACATAGATACATCAGAGAGAGAGATAAAGGTAAACCCTGTATTAGTTGTGGCGCACCTTACAAAGATGATTTTGACGCTGGACATTTCTTTCCAGCAGGTAAATTCACAGCTTTAAAATTCGATTACGATAATATAAATGGACAATGTATTCAATGCAATAGGTTTAATGAAGGAAACTTTGAATTATACAGTTTAAGCCTACCAAATAGAATCGGAATGGAAAAGTACCAAGAATTAATAAAACGTGCTAAAACAACCGTTAAAACGGCTAAGAAGTGGACACGTGACGAATTAAATAAAATAAAAGCAGATGCAAAAGCAAAAATTAAAAAAATATAGGTTTATGAATGAGCGATGGTTTGATTTCATTATTGAAGCTCCAGACCGTAAGACAGCGAAAAAAATTTATTCACAATTTAAAAAAAAATAAGATGACATCAATTTATAAAGCAAAAAAGTATAAAGGTATTTATTATGTCAATGGTAAATGTATCAGTTTAAGCGATTACCGAATTAATAAATACAATGATTTGAACAACCACGAAATTAAATCATTTGAAGATTATTTAAAAGCTCAAAATCTAATATAATGTCTTATAAATTTAACGAAATAGATTATAATAATGTTGTTGATTACTTCATTAATAACCATAATAACACAGATAAAGCGGTTTCTAATGCATTAAATCTTAGTATATGGTATGTTAGTTATTTAATTGACTTATATTTATCTAAGAAACAGAATTATATGGGTGTTGTTCCTAAGCCGAAAGGAGTTAGTGGGCCGAAAGGCAAAACGATAAAAGCATTTGATAGTGATAATAACTTAATAGGCATTTATCCATCTGTTAGAATTTGTAGCGAATCTTTAAATATTTGTAAATACACAATTTCTAAGTATCTAAGATGCTTACAATCGCATACAAGACAAGGTTATTCTTTTGAATACGTTAAAAAAAACTAATTATGAATAATGGATGGATAAAAATACATAGAAAATTATTAGATTGGGAATGGTATGATGAACCAAATACATTTAGATTATTTATACATTTGCTTTTAAAAGCTAATCATAAACCTAAAAATTACAGAGGTGTTAATATTGAAACTGGACAAATTATGACGGGTTTAAATTTGTTAGCAGAGCAAACTGGATTGACTGTTCAAAAAATAAGAACAGCATTAAATAATTTAAAAGCAACAAGCGAAATAACAAGCAAAACAACGAACAAAGGTACTGTTATTCAAATAGTTAAGTACTCGGATTATCAAATAGAAACAAACAAAACAACAAACAAACAACAAACAAATAACAAACAAACAACAACTAACAATAATTATAATAATATAAATAAAGATAATATTATTTATAGAGAAGCGGAATTTAAAAATTCCTTACAACAATATTTAGATACTTATGGAGAAAAAATGTTAAATAACTTTTATCTTTATTGGACTGAAAAAAAACCAAAAGGCAAAAAGATGAAGTTTGAAATGGAAAAGACTTTTGACATAAGCAGAAGATTAATGCGTTGGAGTAATAATAATTTTAATAACAAAAACGATAAAGATGAAAAACGCAAACAAATTAGCGATTTTGAAACAAGGATCAGAAACGGAGAAAATATCTTTACAACACCTGTCAATGAGATTGGTAGTGGTAATGAGCAGACTTAAAGATACGGAATTAGACGTACCTAAAACAGCTAAGGACATTTACGATCACTTCGGGTATGATAACAACGTTCAAAGAGCTATTCTAAACGGTTCAATGGGAAAATATGGAGTTACATATAAACTAACTACTCAAGTAATTGGTAATTGGATTTATAAAAGCAGAGAAAAAAAAATAAATTATGACAGTATTTAAAAAATAAAAAATGAAACCATTCAATCAAATTGAATTAACTAAAAAGGTTATTAATGAGTTGAAATATAACCATCAATTTTCAAAAAATAAGCCTAAAAGTGCTGAACGTATAAATACGCTTATAGACACAGTTAAAATGTTCGATGATATGTTACTATCAAAATATAAAACGGATGCGTTAGACAGGCTTATTTATGCTTTAATCTTTGAATGGCTAACTATGTTTGAAGTAGTACAAGGTAAACCGATACCAATTCGCTTAATGGTAAACGAAATTGATTTAGATTTGAAATATCATTCTGATTATAAAAAGAAGCAAGTAATGGAGTTATTGAAATCTCATACAATAAGCAATTTAATCGAAAAAAACGAGTTGAAAGATTGGGATTTGAAATATCCACCTTATGAAATTTTATTAGATAATTTAGTAAAAACATTAAAACGAGATTTGCAATGGATAAAATTATAATGGATGATTTAGGAGCTGATTTACCAAAAGAAAAAACAGCTTTTGAAATTTACAAAGAATCAAAAGTTGATTTAGATAGGGAAGTCAAACCTTTAGACGTGCTTATTTATATTGGCTTTGATGAGCAAGGTAATCCAGCTCCAGCAATAACACGTTATGAATGTTCCTGTATCTATGCACCGTCAAAAGCAAAAAAATCTTATGCTAAATCTTTATTAGAATCTGCGTATATCGGAGGTAATACAATTAATTTTACTGAGCATTTTGTAGGCAATCGAAAAACAGAAGGTTATTTAATATCGATAGACACAGAGCAAGGCGAATTTTATGCTACAAACGCTTTTAGAAGGGTTGAGCGAATTGTAGGTAAAAGATACGAAAATTATATTCCTTTTGAATTAAGAAGGCAGAGCGTAAAAGATAGATTGAAATTAATAGAGTGGTTGATTTATGAAAGCAAATATGCTGGTAAAATCGATCTAATTACTATCGATGGACTTGCTGATTTAGTTACTAATACAAATGACATTGAAACATCGGCAGAACTTGCTGAAAGTCTATTACGATGGACTTCTGAGGGAATGCACATTTGTTTTATCTTACATAAAAATCCAAACTCTCAAAAAGCAAGAGGACATCTCGGTACTGTTTCAACAATTAAATGTGAAACTTTGATTTCAATGGATAGATTGATAGATGAAAATGGAAATGGAGAACGCAACACAGTTAAAATTAGTTGTAGTCATTCAAGAGGTAGAGATTTTGAACCTTTTTATTTAACAGTAAACAAACAAGGTTTACCATTTACGCATACAATTGATACAGATAACGATTTTGATAGCAGAATGAGTGATTATATTGAGCAACCTCTACCTAATTTAACAGCGATTGAAGCATTTAAAGATACTCCTTTTTAAAAAAATGTAAAAAATAGTTGTTTATTAAAAATAAATCATTACATTTGATAAACTTTAAAACAATATATTATGAAATTAATTAAATTTTTAACTGACATTTTAACAATATTTGCAATCGTTTGCTTTATATTAATGGTGTTTAATATGATAACCAAAGGAATAAAAGATTTTTAATTTATGAACTTGAATTTATAAAATTAGTTGCGTATTAACAAAACAAATTGTACATTTGAATAAATTAAAATAATAAATATTATGAAAACTTGTAGTAACAAAAGAATCGAGCAATTAAATTTATGCAATAGTTCTCTACTGTTAAACAATAGTTTGAAAGTAAACGATACAGTAAATTGTGGAGGTGAAAAATACACAATTACCTTCATTGATTTAGACCTAAATGTCGCAGATATTATTAGCTTTAATGGATTTAAAGGAAAAAGAAATATACCTTTAAGTAAGTTGACAAAAATTGTTTTATAGTTTAGAACTTTAGCAGCATATGATTTGTGCGATTAACAAACGAAAACTTTAAATTTAAAACTAAATGAGTAATAATATATTTTTCGAGCGTGGGCAAATGGCTGCCGTAGAAAGCCAAATAAGTAACTACCTATGGAATGGCGATTGCCTTGAATTAATGCAAGATATACCTGATAAAAGTATGGATGCTATTATTTGTGATTTGCCTTATGGTACAACAGCTTGTAAATGGGATAGTGTAATACCTTTTGAACCACTATGGGAACAGTATAAGCGTATTATAAAAGATAACGGTGCTATTGTGTTATTTGGCAGAGAACCTTTTAGTAGTTATTTAAGGACAAGCAATGTTAAAATGTATAGATATGATTGGATTTGGGAAAAAACAAAAGCAAGTTCACCGCAATTAGCAAACAAAATGCCAATGAAAAGACATGAGAATATATCTATTTTTTATAAGAAACTAACAACATATAACCCACAAAAAGTTTTTGTTGGTATTTTTTTACTAGAAAAAGTAAAATTCCAAACAAAAACTTTTCAGCACGAATTATATAAAAACATATTTATCAAGAAGTTAACAATCTATTTCCTGCATTTAGTATAATTCAATTACTTCTCTATAATTATGTTCAAAGGAGGAATATTATGTTAAATCAAGTTATTTTAGTAGGAAGGCTCGTGTATGATCCAGAATTAAGAAAATTAGATGATGGAAGAAGTGTCACAACAGTTACTCTTGCAATTCAAAGAGGATTTAAAAGTGCTGAAAGTGGGCAATATGAAACAGATTTCTTAAAGTGCACACTGTGGAGTGGCATTGCAGAGAATACTGTTGAGTATTGCAAGAAAGGCTCAACGGTGGGAATAAAAGCTAGATTAAGTCAACATTCCCATGAGTGTACGGATGGAAAAACGTTTAGTTATCCTGAAATCATCGCAGAGAAAATTACCTTTATCAACACCAAATAAGACAAAAAGTGTGAAAGCACTTTTTTCTTTTTTACATTGTTTTTCGTTTCTTTAGAGGTGTTTTTTTGTTATAATGAATTCTAGATAAGTTCAGGTGATATTATGTGGAATTGGCTAAAGAAAAATATCTTTGTAAAAGAGATGTTCATTTATTTATTAGTAGCTGCGATTATCTTCTACATCCCGGCTTGGGGTGCCGTCGTAACAGGCTATATTTTTGACGAGTCTGGATTCTATATATTTGCTGGAAGTTATGTTGCAATATGGGCTGGACCCTTCACACCAACGATCCCTGCTATATTAGGGATTGCTGTTGGATTAAAGCAGATTATTGCTAAGCTCACAAACAAAGGACGTGATGATGATGAAACAATATAAAGACTTATTACAACATATATTAGACAATGGAGACAAAAAAGAAGATCGTACTGGGACTGGGACGATTAGTACTTTTGGATATCAAATGCGCTTCAATTTACAAGATGGCTTTCCACTATTAACAACCAAGAAAGTTCATTTAAAGAGTATTATTCATGAATTGCTTTGGATTGTCTCAGGTAGTACAAATATAAAGTATTTGGTAGATAATGGTGTTCGTATTTGGAATGAATGGCCATACCAAATCTTTGTAAAAAGTGAAGATTACAATGGTGAATCAATGAAAGAATTTGTCGAACGCATCAAAACAGACGATGCCTTCGCTGCAACATATGGAGAGTTAGGACCTGTTTACGGTCGTCAATGGAGACATTTTGAAGGACCGAACGGGTTGTATGTTGATCAACTAGCTGAACTAATTGAAAATATAAAAACAAATCCAGACTCTCGAAGATTAATTGTAAATTCATGGAATCCACCATTAATCCCGCTAATGGCATTACCACCTTGTCATATGATGTTTCATTTTTATGTCAATGACGGGAAATTAAGTTGTCAATTATACCAAAGAAGTGCTGATATTTTTCTAGGAGTTCCTTTCAATATTG
>ENA-UOYD01000319-UOYD01000319.1-marine-metagenome-genome-assembly--contig:-NODE-319-length-11281-cov-2.631114_pt1 | contig 11281 bp, 6 predicted proteins | sample MGYA00238169_ERZ767097 | MGnify/ENA primary metagenome ERZ767097 (study PRJEB28937, sample SAMN06267346) | marine metagenome | isolation source: Columbia River Estuary | place: USA:Columbia River Estuary... | reverse complement strand
AGATATGCCGTTGTATTTGCGTATTGCAAATGAATTATATTTAAAACGATTAATTGTTGGTGGTTTTGATGCTGTTTATGAATTTGCGAAAGACTTCAGAAATGAAGGAATGGACAGAACTCACAATCCGGAATTTACAGTAATGGAATTGTATGTTGCATACAAAGATTACAACTGGATGATGGATATGACTGAAGAATTGTTAGAAAAAATAGCAATCGATACAAATGGAACATCTACAGTTCAAATTGGTAAAAATGAGGTAAGTTTTAAAGCTCCTTATCCAAGAGTTCCAATTTTAGAAGCTATTAAAATTCACACGGGATATGATGTTGCCGGAATGAATGATGTTGAATTAAGAGAAGTTTGTACGAAAGTAGGTATTGAAGTTGATGAAACAATGGGTGTTGGTAAATTAATAGATGAATTGTTTGGTGAAAAATGTGAACACCTTTACATTCAACCAACATTTATTACAGATTATCCAAAAGAAATGAGTCCGTTAACAAAAGAACATAGAACAAACCCAGATTTAACAGAACGTTTTGAATTGATGGTTAACGGAAAAGAATTAGCAAATGCTTATTCAGAGTTAAACGATCCAATAGATCAGCGTGAACGCTTTGAAGATCAGATGAAATTATCTGCAAAAGGTGATGATGAAGCGATGTTTATTGATCAAGATTTTATAAGAGCCTTAGAATATGGTATGCCTCCAACATCTGGTATTGGAATTGGAATTGACCGTTTAACTATGTTTATGACAAATAATGCATCTATTCAAGAAGTTCTTTTCTTCCCTCAAATGAAACCTGAGAAAAAAGCACCTTCAGTTGAATTGAATGAGGATGAAAAAGTTTTATTGGAATTGTTAAAATCGAATACACCAGTTTTATTAAACGACTTAAAAGGAAAAAGCGGTTTCAGTAATAAAAAATGGGATAAAACTTTAAAAGGCTTAACAAAACACAACCTAGCAAAAGTGAACAATACAGAGGAAGGGTTGTTTGTTGAAATTGTTTAAGCCAACTTCATAAATAATATTTAAAAAGGAATTACTTAATTGTAGTTCCTTTTTTTGTTTGTAAGCTATTTAGTATTAAAACCGGCTAAATAAAGTAAAAAACAAATCGTATAAATTCCATATCTTCGGCAACTATAATTAAAAGAAAATATATGTTTCAAAAATTAAAAGGTTTTACGCGTGCTTTTTGGACTGCCAATATTGTTGAATTATTGGAAAGAGGTGCTTATTACGGAGTTTTTATTGTAATAACACTTTATTTATCAAGAATTTTAGGTTTTTCCGATGTTGAAGCAGCATTAATTTCAGGGGTGTTTTCAGGTGGACTGTATTTATTGCCCACTTTTACAGGGGCTTTGGCTGATAAAATAGGTTTTAAATATTCACTGGTAATTGCATTTGCACTGCTCACTATTGGGTATTTTGGTTTAGGTATTTTGCCAACTATTTTAGAAGCTATCGGACTTGTTGACTATTCTGGAGATATTGAGTTTACAGGTTTATTAGAGTCTGTTCAAAGATGGGCCATTGCACCAATTATGTTGGTGATTATGATTGGTGGTTCTTTTATAAAATCGGTGATTACAGGTACCGTTGCAAAAGAAACTACTGAAGCAAATAGGGCAGCAGGTTTTTCTATTTTTTATATGATGGTAAATATTGGTGCCTTCTCAGGAAAAACAATTGTAAAACCTTTACGTGTTGCAATGGGAGATATGGGCTTGATTTACCTTAATTATTTTTCGGCAGGTATGACACTTTTAGCCTTGATTATGATTATTTTCTTTTATAAAAGCGCTAAACATCAAGGTGAAGGAAAAACGCTCAATGAAATTTGGATTGCCTTGGTAAAAGTATTAACCAACGGAAGATTGATAACACTTATTTTAATTATTACTGGTTTTTGGATGGTACAACATCAGTTATACGCAACAATGCCAAAATATGTGCTCAGAATGGCTGGTGAAGATGCTTCTCCATCCTGGTATGCAAACGTTAATCCGCTTACAGTTGTGCTTACAGTTACTTTGGTAACAAGGTTAATGGCAAGTAAAACACCTTTGTTTTCTATGACTGTTGGTATGTTTATTATGCCATTTTCAGCCATTGCGATGGCTTCAGGAAATTGGTTTGCAAAGGGAAATATTGATTTAGGTTTTATTGAGATGCATCCAATTGCGTTGATGATGATTGCTGGGATTGTTTTACAAGGCTTGGCAGAATCTTTTATTTCACCTCGTTTTTTACAATTTTTCTCTTTACAGGCACCAAAAGGAGAAGAGGGTATGTATCTGGGATTTAGTCACTTACATTCTTTTTTATCCTCGATATTAGGTTTTGGATTGTCGGGATATTTATTGTCGAAATATTGTCCCGAACCAAAGTTGTTTGAAAGTCATGAAGCTTGGGAAGCAGCATCCGTAAACGCTCATTATATTTGGTATTATTTTGCAGCAATTGCTTTGGTTTCTGCTATTTCTTTAATTATTTATGGAAAAGTGATTCAAAGATTGGATGCTAAAAAATAAAATAAAAATTTTAATAATACTTAGGAATCATTAATTCTTAAGAAAATGGAATTTTATAAGTTTAAAAAAAGAATCACTTCATTGTGATTCTTTTTTTTTGATATAAGGTTTTACTTTTTTTTGAAATTAAAAGACTTGTTATGGAGGTAGTTATTCATTAAATAATTTGCTTATCTTTAAACTGCAAAAAAATAAATTCAATTTTAAATGAATTTTACCAACGCTATTTCTGGGAATAGAATTCCGTTTTTAAAAAACACCTTACTTTTAATAATTTCTAGTGTATTTTTTATTTATTGGTTGAGTACTTTTCTTGGAACGACAGATTTTGCTAATTGGTTTTTAGAAAATACTTTGGTTTTTATTTTTTTAGCTGTTTTAGTTTTAACCTATAAAAAACTACAATTTAGCGATCTAAGCTATTTGCTCATTTTTATTTATTTATTGCTTCATGTTTACGGTTCAAAGTATACCTATGCTGAAAATCCGTTTGGATATTGGTTGCAAGATTTTTTTGATTTAGGTAGAAATCATTACGATAGAATTGTGCATTTTAGTTTTGGTTTTTTATTAGCCTATCCTATGCGAGAGCTTTTTTTAGTCGGTTTTAAATTTCCTAATTGGGTTTCTTGGACACTTCCAATTGAAATTACACTATCTATTGGTGCTTTTTATGAGCTTATTGAATGGGCCGTTGCAGATTTGTTTTTCAAAGAACAAGGTGCAGCTTATTTAGGAATTCAAGGAGATATTTGGGATGCTCAAAAAGATATTTTTTTAGCTTTTTTAGGGGCTGTAATTGCAACAACACTTATTTCAATTATTAAAAAAAAAGGTAATTTTAATAATAAAGTGAAAGCAATACCTTAATAAAGGTAAAAGGAATTATATAAATATAATTCCTTTCTTTTATTAGCCTAATTTAGTTTGTAAAAACTGCCCAATGCTTTTATCATAAACGTATGGTCATCAACGCCACTGGTTTCTCTAATAGAGTGCATCGCCCACATAGGATTTCCAATGTCAACGGAACGAATTGCTAATTGGCCTGCAGAAACGTTTCCTAAAGTGCTGCCCCCAACCATATCGGATCTATTTACAAATTTTTGATAAGGAACGTTTGCTTCTTTACAAACCATTTCAAAAACTGCACAAGAATTACTATCGGTTGTATATTTCTGATTTCCTTCAATTTTAATTACCGGACCACCGTTAATAATAGGTCTTGAAACTGGGTCATGCTTATCTGGATGATTCGGATGCAATCCGTGAGCCATATCTGCACTTATCATAAAAGAATTATAAATGGCCCGCTGAACATCTTCTTCATTTTTACCTTGAACAAAAGCAATTCTGTTTAAAATATCTTTTAGTATTGGTGAACCAGCTCCTTGTTTAGAGCGACTTCCAACTTCTTCATTATCAAATATAGCAAGCACATTGGTTGATTTACAAACTGGAGCATCAACAAAAGCACATAATCCTGCATGAACCATTGCTAAATCATCTAATTTACCCGATGAAATAAACTCATTATTTAAACCAATAATACTTCCTTTGGTAAAATCATATAAATTTAAATCAACCTCTAAAATAGCTTCAACTGGCACATTTATTTCTTCAGAAATTTTAGTTGCTAATAAATTATCTTTATTAATTTCATCAGTTACAATAGCTGCAACTGGTAACATGTCAACTTGTTTATTTAATGCAACACCATCATTTACAGTTCTATTAAAATGTATTGGTAAATTAGGAATAACAAGTATAGGTTGCTTAATGTTTAATAAATAAGTACTTGGATTTAAAGGGTCTTTCGCCTTTACACTTACTCTGCCTGCAATTGATAATGGTCTGTCTAACCAAGTATTTAAAATTGGACCACCGTAAGTTTCTGTATTAAATTTAATATATTTATCGTCTACTGAAATTTCAGGCGATGGCTTAATTTTAAATGTTGGAGAATCAGAATGTGCAGCTACAATTTTAAAACCTGTTTCTTCAACTTCACTTGTTCCCAAAACAAAAGCAAATAGTGAAGAATCATTTTGACATACAAAATATTTCCCTCCTTTTTTTATTTGCCATTTTTCACCTAAATTCAATTCAATAAATCCTTTTTCTTTTAGAATTTCTTTTGAATTTGTTATCACATGATATGCACTTGGACCATTGTAAATAAAATCGATAAGATTTTGAGCGTTTTTTAAATTTTCATTCATAAAATTAGAATTATTATACAATTCAAAGATACTATTATTAACTATGATTTTTAAAATATGTAAGGAAACATAGCTCTCGCTTTCTGTTTTAACATCATTCAGATTCATTTAGTGCTATTTTAACATTTCATTAACAGAAGTGAGCACTAAAATTAAACTCAAATAATACAGTTCTAATCATTAATACTTAATTTTGAGAAATTCAATCAACAAAACTATTTATTAGATAGTTCTATTTTAAAATCAATTTAATTATGAATCTTTATTTTAAATCTAAAAAGCTTCAATTAGTTATAACTCTAAGTTTTATTGTGGCTTTAACTAATTGCAAACAAACAAAAGAAAACGAACAAACTATGGAAACCAACAATGTTTTATTATCAGAATGGATAGGGCCTTATGGCGGAGTGCCAGCTTTTGATAAAATGAATATAGAAGATATAAAAAGTGCATTTGAATTTGGAATGTCAGAAAAACTCAAAGAAATTGATGCAATTGCAAGTAATTCAGAAGCACCAACTTTTGAAAATACCATAGTTGCTATGGAAAAATCGGGTGAAACACTTGAAAGGGTTTATAAGTACTATGGAATATGGAGTAGCAATATGTCTACCCCTGAATTTAGAGTTATTCAAGGTGAAATGGCTCCAATATTATCAGAATTTAATTCTAAGATTTCTCAAAATAAGGAATTGTTCAACCGCATAAAAACAGTTTACAACAACTCTTTAGAAAATCCACTCGAACCAGATCAACAAAGGGTTGTTCAGCTTATTTATGAAGATTTTGCTATGGATGGTGCTGAATTAGACGAAGCAAAAAAAGCGCGCTATGCTGAAATTAATAAAGAACTTTCTACTTTATATACCAATTTTTCGAACAATATTTTAGCTGACGAAGAAAACTACGTGGTTTATTTAACAAAAGATCAGTTGAGTGGTATGTCTGAATCTATGATTAAATCGGCTGAGAAAATAGCTATAGATAAAGGAAAAGAGGGAATGTATGCAATTACCAATACAAGATCTTCAATGGATCCTTTTTTAACTTATTCAAATGAAAGAAAATTGAGAGAACAAGTTTGGAAAAACTATTATTCTCGAGGTGATAATGGCGATCAGTTTGACAATAACGAAAATATTGTTAAAATTCTGAAACTTAGAAAAGAGCGTGTTGCATTGCTAGGTTTTGACAATTATGCCGATTGGCGTTTGCAAAATAGAATGGCAAAAACTCCTGAAAATGCAATGGCTTTGTTGAATGCTGTTTGGCCATCGGCAATTGCAAGAGTAAAAGAAGAGGTAGCTGATATGCAGGCTGTAGCAAATAAAAACGGAGACAATATCACTATTGAACCATGGGATTACAGATATTATGCTGAAAAAGTAAGAAAAGAAAAATATGATTTAGATTCTGACGAGGTGAAACAATACCTTCAGCTAGATAAATTGACACAGGCTATATTTTTTGTGGCTGGAGAAATATTTAATTACAATTTTACTCCAGTAGCAGAAGGTACAGTTCCTGTATTTCAAGAAGATGTTAAAGTATGGGAAGTAACAGATAAAACTTCGGGAGAACATATTGGCTTATGGTATTTAGATCCGTATTCAAGAGCAGGGAAAAAATCTGGAGCTTGGGCAACAATGTACAGAAGTTATTCAACTTTTGATGGCAAAAAAACGGTTTTAGCTTCAAATAATTCAAATTTTGTAAAACCAGCAGCAGGAGAACCTACTTTGGTTTCTTGGGATGATGCGACTACTTTTTTACACGAATTTGGACATGCCTTACACTTCTTTTCAGCGGAAATTAAATATCCAACCTTAAACAGTGGCGTTAGAGATTATACTGAGTTTCAATCACAAGTATTAGAGCGTTGGTTATCAACAGACAAAGTAATTGATCAGTTTTTGGTGCATTATAAAACAGGTAAACCAATGCCTAAAGATTTAATTGCTAAAATTAAAAAAGCAGCGACTTTTAATCAGGGGTTTTCAACTACTGAATATTTGGCTTCAGCAATTATGGACATGAAACTACATATGGCTGACCCAACAAACATGGATGTTGATGCTTTTGAAAGAGAAACTTTAACGGCAATGGGTATGCCGAAAGAATTGGTAATGCGTCATCGTACGCCACATTTCGGACATGTATTTTCGGGGGAAGGCTACGCAACAGCTTATTATGGTTATATGTGGGCTGATGTTTTAACAGCCGATGCTGCGGAAGCTTTTGCACAAGCTCCTGATGGTTTTTATGACAAAGATATAGCGGCCAATATGGTAAAATATTTGTTTGCGCCAAGAAATGCTGTTGATCCTTCCGAAGCTTACAGAAATTTTAGAGGTAGGGATGCCACTATTGATGCTTTAATGCGCGATCGCGGATTTCCTGTTTCAAATAAATAATCAAGTAAAAAAGATAAATATAAAAAGGAACTACTTTATTGTAGTTCCTTTTTATATTTAATACAGTTATTGCTTTATTTAAGAACCATTTGAAATAGATTTCACCAGTTTTTATTTAAAACTTGAATGTTAATTCTTTTTTTTATTTGCTTAAAAATTAGTAACTTGTATAGTCAAATATGTGATTTATTTTAAATTTGTTAGCCATGAAAAAACAAGCTGTAATATTTTTAAAAACGATATGTGCAATACCTATTTTAACGCTCTTTTTTATTGTTGGATTTCATCAAAAAACTTTTTCTTCAAATAATATTTTAAACGATACAATAGGTTATAATAGTTATAAAGGGATCGTTATAGATGGTAAAACCAAAGAACCTTTAGAATTTGCTTCAATTTCTGTAAATGAAACAAATATAAGTACAGTAGCCAATTCAAAAGGAGAATTTTTATTGAAAATTCCAAAAAAGGATCGTAAAAATAGTGTAACAATTTCATTCTTAGGCTATACAAGTAAGGTAATTAATTTGTCTGATTTCAATAAAGATGAAACAGTTATAAGTTTAGAAACGTATATTGAAGAACTTTCAGAAGTGAAAATAACAGTTAAAGATGCCCCGACTCTAATTAAAGAAGTTTTAAAAAGAAGAGGTCAGAATTACTTTTCAGATAATACAATTATGAAAGGTTTTTACAGAGAAACTATAAAAAAACGCAATACATATGTTTCTCTTTCAGAAGCCATTGTTATTATAAATAAACAACCTTATACTGCTGAAAAAAATGACATTTTGCAACTTTACAAATCGCGTAAAAGCACAGATTATAATAAATTAGATACTGTTGCTTTAAAACTTAAAGGAGGTCCATTTAATACCATTCATTTGGATGTTATGAAAAATCCAGATTTACTTTTAACAGATGATATTTTTAATAATTACAATTTCACTTTTGATACTTCAACAAAAATAGACAACAGGGTTATCTATGTGGTGAATTTTAGGGAAAAACCATCAGTAACGGATCCATTATTTTTTGGAAAATTATTTATTGATGCACAAACATTGGCCTTGACAAGTGCACAATTTGAGCTTAATTTATCAGACCCACAAAAAGCCAGTACTTTTTTTATATTAAAAAAACCACAAACAGCAAGTGTAATGCCAATTGAAGCAACTTATTATGTGGATTATAAAGAAAAAGACGGAAAATGGTACTTTAGTTATAGTAGAATTCAACTTGGATTTAAAATAGACTGGAACAAAAAGATATTTAATTCAATCTATCATACCACTATGGAAATGGCAATTACAGATTGGGAATATGATACTTTAGATAATACAGTTAAATTTAGAGATCGCTTAAAACAATCGGTAATTATGAGTGATGAGGCATCTGGGTTTAGTGACCCTGAATTTTGGGGAGAATACAATGTAATTGAACCTGAAAAACCTATAGAATCTGCAATTAAAAAAATTCAAAAACAGTTAGAAAAAATAAAATAATAATAAATCTAGGGAAAAATAAAATCCGTTTAATTCAAGATTAAACGGATTTTTTAATATTTTTAAAAAACTATATTTTCTTTAATTGCTCTTTTAGCATTTTCACCTGATCTTTTAAAACACCTTGTGTGTCTAATTTTTTAGCTTCATTCAATAGCATAGTTGCTTCTCGTTTACGTCTTTTAGACATCGCAATTCCTGCCAGTTGTAATTTAGCCATCGCAATATCATGTTTCATGCTTAAACCTAAACTCAATGCTTTTTTAAAGAATTTTTCAGCTTGCGTTAAATTTGTTTGAGATACCATAATTCCTTGTAAAAAATTATAATAACCTTCTTGTTTTTGAACCAAAGCCTTATGTGGGTTTTTTATATAAGCTAACCATTTACTTGCACCTGCAAAATTCTGCTTTCTTAATTGCCAAAATGCCAGTAAAATAAATTCATTTTTAAAGTAAAATAGCACAAAAATACCTGCTAATAAAATCAGTGAAATTCCATTCATGATGTTTCCATCTACAAATTGAAATACTGACCAAATTAAAATTCCTCCTGCTATTACTAATTTTATATATTTATTAAACATTGCTACTTTATTTTTATAGTTTGCAAAGTTACAATATTGCAACGGGTTTACTTATTTTTTATAGTGTTTTTTAAATTTAATATAAGCAAATATTGAAACCACAGCTACTATTGCAATTGAATAATAAACAAAAGTAGGGGTAATTGCTTTATCGCCACTTGCGTATGAATGCAATCCAGATAAATAGAAGTTTACTCCAAAATAAGTCATTAAAATAGATGCAAACGCAGCTATAGACATTAAGTTAAAAGTAAATTTACTTCTCAATCCAGGAACCAAACGTAAATGCAATACAAAAGCATAAATCATAATACTAATCAATGCCCAAGTTTCTTTAGGATCCCAACCCCAGTAGCGTCCCCAGCTTTCATTAGCCCACTGACCTCCTAAAAAGTTACCAATGGTTAACATCACCAAACCTACGGTTAATGCCATTTCATTGATAATGGTAATTTCTTTAATCATATTACCAACTTTGGCTTTGTTCTTTTTAGTGGTTAATATCATAAGAATTAAAGAAACCAATCCTAAAATCATACCCAAAGCAAACGGGCCGTAACTAGCAACAATAATGGCTACGTGAATCATGAGCCAATACGAATTTAATACAGGTTGTAGATTTGCAATTTCAGGATCCATCCAATTCCAGTGTGCAACCATTAAAATAAATGCTGTTAAAAAAGCAGTAGCAGCAATGGTCATAGATGATTTTCTTCCGAAGATCAAGCCAAATAACATAGTTGCCCAAGCAACATAAATCATGGATTCGTAAGCATTACTCCAAGGTGCGTGGCCGCTTACAATCCAACGGGCAATTAAGCCGCCAGTATGCATTAAAAATAAGGCAATAATAATAGCAATACTTCCTTTAATTAAAAAGTTAATGGTTTTGTTATTATTAAAAATTTGAAATATGACAAAGAAAAACATCAAGGTTCCGATGTACATATAATAGCTATACAATTTTTTGAAAACATCATATTTGTTGTATGCTATTTCAATGTCAACTTTGTGTTCAGAAGGGTAAACAGCATTTCCATATTTCTTTTGAAAAGTGATAATACCTTCTAATATTTCATTTGAAGTAGTATAATTATTTGTGGTTTTTGCTTCCGCCAAAGTTTGGATATAAACAGGTAAAATTTGACGGACAAATACTGAATCCTGTCCTTTGAAATTTGCCTTGTATAAATCATTATGAGAAACCCACTTGTTATTAGCATCATCAGGTATAGGGAAAATTCTAAGCACATCACCAGTAATTGCAGAATATAACAAATTCACTCTTTTGTCAACATTAATTACATCTTTTTCAAACTTACTTTTTATAGCATTTTTTTGTGCTTCGGCTTGTAATTCTCCTAATTTATAATTTCCTTTTTCATCAAAACAACTTGACAGTGCAGCATATTTTTGATCGTGAGGTATACCCAAAACATCTCTTAATTTAGTGTTTCCAGTTTCCACAAAAATAATAGGAATTTGAAACCATATTCTTGGGTTTTGTTGAATTGATAAAAATACTTGAGTAGCATTCATATCTTCATAAGTATCGTGTTTACTAACTTTACGCAACAATTCAGAAGCGTAAGTATGTACTGGTTTCATTCTTCCGCCAGCATCCTGGATGACCACTTTGCTAAACTTTTCTGCATGTGCTTTGTCAATTACATTTGCGTTTAACGCAGAATCTATTTGCTTTTCAGTAATGGCATGATTGTGTTCTTGAGAAAAAGCAATGGTCGAAATTAATAACAAAGCAATTGTTGATAATGTTGCTTTTTTACAACTAAATCCATGTAGTACGGTGCCTGTTTTTGCATTCCATATCTTTAAATTACCATTGGTAGTTGATGAAGAATTTGGACGTTCCCATGTTAAGATGTAGGATCCACGAGGTGAACATTTTGCTAGTTGTATTGCTTTACTGTCAAGTAGAAATGGTGTAGTAGATGTTGTACTACTATTAGAATCAGAGTTGAAATCACACTTGATTAATCC
>ENA-UOYD01000318-UOYD01000318.1-marine-metagenome-genome-assembly--contig:-NODE-318-length-11291-cov-3.121990_pt1 | contig 11291 bp, 7 predicted proteins | sample MGYA00238169_ERZ767097 | MGnify/ENA primary metagenome ERZ767097 (study PRJEB28937, sample SAMN06267346) | marine metagenome | isolation source: Columbia River Estuary | place: USA:Columbia River Estuary... | reverse complement strand
TTCATGCTTATACCAACGACCAGAATTTAGTTGATAATTATCATAAAAAATACCGTCGTGGTCGTGCTGCAGCATTAAACATGGTAATAACTGAAACAGGTGCTGGTAGTGCCGTTGCTAAAGCCTTACCTAGTTTAGAAGGTAAGCTAACTTCAAATGCTATCAGAGTTCCTGTACCTAACGGCTCCTTAGCCATTTTAAATTTAGAACTAGAAAATCCAACATCGTTGGCTGAAATCAATGCGGTATTAAAAAAATATGCGCTTGAAGGTGATTTAGTTGAACAAATAAAATATGAAATGAGTGATGAACTAGTATCCACTGATATTGTAGGTTCCTCTGCTCCTTCTATTTATGATAGCAAAGCAACTATTGTGAGACCCGATGGAAAAAATGCCGTGTTATATATTTGGTATGACAATGAATATGGTTACAGCCATCAGGTTATAAGATTAGCTAAATACATTTCAAAAGTTAGACGTTACACTTATTACTAGTATAAAACATCTAAACTTTTTTTTATTTCGTATATACTTAAGCCTCAATGATTGAGGCTTTTTTGTTACTTTTTAAGGATATTAGTAAACATTATTTTTTAACTTCGTAACATTATAGTCTAACATAACCATTTCTAACATGAATTACATCAAATCATTAGCTGTTTTAATTTGTCTTTTTTTAGGGACACCTAGCTCTTTTGCACAAACAACTCAAGAAGAAGAAGAAACAATTTCATTGGATAGTGGAACCATAAACAACCAATTTGAATATGTTATAAGAAAATCTGGAAATTTTAGAGGTACAGATGGTAATATGTATGAATCTGTTAGAATTGACATGCTTCCTACATTACGTTCACATACACTTGATTCTTTAAAAGCAGTTCATAAAGATTTGTTTGACACAAAAAAGATTGTATCAGCACAAGCTATTGAAATTGATGATTTAAAGACTAATCTAACTAATACGCAAAATGATCTAACAAAAACTAATAACGAAAAAAACAGTATGAGTATGTTTGGTCTGCACATGAGTAAAACTGGTTATAATATACTTATGTGGACTATTATTGCGGCTTTATTTGCGTTGTTATTATTCTTTGTATATAAATTTAAAAACAGTAATACCATTACCAAAGATGCAAAACGAGCACTTGAAGAGATGGAAGAAGAATTTGAGGAGCACAGAAAAACAGCTTTAGAACGTGAGCAAAAAGTTAGACGCCAGTTACAAGATGAATTAAACAAGCAAAAGTCTACTAAAAGTAATAAGTCATAAACATTGCTTACCCTTTAATAAACTCATTTAATAAGTGCCCGTTAAACTTACAAACAGCCAGATTGAACTTTTGGTAGACCTTCCAGACGAAAATTACCAAGGCACCAGATTTGATCATTGTGGTAAGATTGTAAGTTTAAAATATGATGACCTTCGTTTGTCTGGATCTGAAACAGGCAACATGCATGGAGACCAAAATTCAGGGAAGGGTTTTTATAATGAATTTGGAATTGATTTACCTTTAAATTTTGACAAAACGCCTGTCGGAGACTGGTTTCATAAAATAGGAGTGGGCTTATTAAAAAAAACAAATACCCCCTACTTCTTTAAAAATGCATACGAGGTTAAACCTTTATCTTTTAAAGTAGCATATGCCTCAACCAAAATAGTCATGGAGTGCACGTCACCTTTGCTAATGGGTTATGCTTATAAATTAAAAAAAGAAATTGAACTCATTGAGAGCGGTTTTAAAATCAATTATTATCTGAAAAATATTGGCGAACATGAAATCGTTACCAATGAGTATGTCCATAATTTTTTAATATTTAATGACCAGTCCATCGGAACTGATTACCAATTAAATTTTCCGTTTGAAATAAAACCCGATTTATTTATTGAAACCGTTAATCCGGAAAATAAAGTAATTATTGGCAAAGACACTATCAGGTTTAATGCGGCTCCGAGCAGAGATTTCTTTTTTAGTAATTTATCAGGCAATGAATTAGTTAAAGCGCAATGGGAATTAATCAACATGAAACAAAATCTGGGGATTTGTGAAACAGGTGATTTTAAAACCAATGCCATTAACCTTTGGGGCGTTCCACATGTGATTTGCCCAGAATTATTTTTAGATATAAACCTTAAACCAAAGGAATTTAAGGAGTGGTCAAGAACCTATTCTGTTTTTAAATTATAAGTAATTTGTGCACAACGCTTGAATGACTTTGAGTGAAATATTAACTAACTTAGCTTAATAGTCTATAAACAATGAAAAAAGAATTTGTCCCCAAATTATTTTCACTTTTAAAAGAAGGAATATCTCGAGAAACACTTTCAAAGGATATTCTTTCTGGATTAATAGTAGGCATAGTTGCACTTCCTCTGGCCATAGCTTTTGCCATTGCATCTGGCGTTTCACCAGAAAAAGGAATCATTACGGCAATCATTGCAGGCATAATAATTTCGTCTTTTGGCGGTAGCCGAGTCCAGATTGGAGGTCCTACCGGCGCTTTTATTGTTATCGTTTATGGCATTGTTCAAGAGTTTGGAATAAATGGATTGACCATTGCTACCTTTATGGCTGGTATTATAATCATTGGATTTGGTTTGGCGCGTCTTGGAAATCTATTAAAATATATACCCTATTCCTTAATCGTTGGATTTACAAGTGGCATTGCCTTAATTATTTTTTCATCACAAATCAATGATTTTTTTGGCCTTCACATTAATAAAGTTCCTGCTGATTTTATAGATAAATGGGGTATGTATTTTGAAAATTTTGACAAAGTCAATGTCTACGCCATTGCTATCGCAGTAGTTACCATAATTCTTACTTTATTTTTTCAAAAAATACTAAAAAAAATTCCCGGTTCTATTATTGCCATTTTATTATCGACCATTCTGGTAAAGGTTTTTGAAATTCCTGTTGATACCATTGAAAGTAACTTTGGAGAAATTCCAAATCATTTTAGTCTGCCATCCTTTCCTAATGTAGATTATGAAACCTTAAAATCTTTAATACAACCTGCATTCGCCATTGCTTTATTAGGTAGTATAGAATCCCTCCTTTCTGCTGTTGTTTCTGATTCCATGATTGGTGGAAAACATCGTTCAAATATGGAATTAATAGCACAAGGCACTGCTAATATTGTTTCTTCAATATTTGGCGGAATTCCTGCTACTGGAGCTATTGCAAGAACGGCCACCAATATTAAAAACGGAGGTCGAACTCCAATTGCCGGCATTATTCACGCGTTGGTATTATTAGCAATCATGCTATTGTTTGCCCCTTACGCCAAGTTAATACCGCTTTCCTGTCTTGCTGGAATTTTAATGGTTGTAGCCTATCATATGAGTGAATGGAGGCAATTCAAATCTATTTTAAAAGGAAATAGAATGGATATTATCATCTTATTAACCACTTTCTTCCTAACAGTCATCTTTGACTTGGTGATAGCTATTGAAATAGGAATAGTGCTCTCAAGTTTTCTGTTTATGAAAAGAATGAGTGAATCTGTTCAAATTCAAAATATTTCATCAGAAAATGTTAATGGCGAACATCTGTTTGATGATGAACTTTTAGATTTGCCAAAAGACGTCTTGTTATATGAAATAAATGGCCCTTTATTTTTCGGGGCTGCCCGCCAGTTTCAGGAAACAGTAATCAATACAAATTTACAACCAAAAGTGATTATAATAAGAATGCGTTATGTTCCACTAATTGATGCTACAGGGTATCAGAGCTTGAAAGAAATCATTAAATCATACAAATCAAGAGGCATAAAAGTCATCTTATCAGGTATTAGAGAAGAATTAATAAATGATTTCAAAAAGAATGACATGTTCTCCATTTTAGACAAAGCATTTGTAGTAAAGGATATTAAAGAAGCGATTGATAAGGCAAGTGAACATGAATAAACTACAATATTTTACACATATATCTAAAATTAGTGGAATTTAAAGACTGGTCAAGATCTAACTTAAATTAGGAACATCCATTATAAATGATTCGATTGACTTTGAAAGAAATATTGACTAACTTCGTTTAATAGTCGCTAAACAAACATCGAAACGATTTTTATCTAAGCATTGTGCGTCATATTAGAAAACCTCGAAATGAGCAAAAATTTAAAATTAATTTACCTACTATTCATATTAACCCTAAACTTTTCTTGTGTTGAAAAGAAATCTTCCGAAAAGGAAGTTAATTCTGAATTTGCAAACCTTTCAAAAACCGACACCCTAAAGTTCACTTCTGGAATACGTTCTATCTTGCAAGACAGTAAAGGCAATTATTGGCTTGGAAGTCATAAAGAAGGAGTAAGCTATTATGATGGAAAATCATTTCAATACTTTACCAATACTAATGATTTACTAGACAATCAAATTCGTTCAATAAAAGAAGATAAAAACGGAAATATTTGGTTTGAAACTGCAAACGGAGTAAGTGTTTATAAAGGAGGAAAGTTTACTAATTATTCAACTAAAACTAACGACCCAACATTTGAATGGAATGAAACCAATGGGGATTTATGGTTTTATGCAGGCGAAAAAGACGGAATAAATCGTTTTGATGGAAAAAATATGAACTATTTAATTTTTCCAAAACCAAAAAATGAAAATCCTGATAATTCATACGGTATAACTGGTATATCAAAAGATAAAGACGGTAAAGTTTGGATTGCGACTTATGCAGCATTATTCAATTACGATGGTAAAATGATAAATATTTTTGACCATAAAAATTTAAAACTTAAAAATAATGAGATATTGCATATAAGAAGTGTATTAGCAGATTCAAAAGGGCGAATTTGGATAGGGAATAATGGAATTGGAGCTTTACTAATGGAGAATGAAAAAACAATAAATTTTTCAGATATAAACGGACTTATTCACAAGAATAGCAGTAAAAATGGAAATCTCTCACCAGCCGGAACAATGGAACACGTTTTTGCAATTGAAGAAGATTCAGAAGGGAATATTTGGTTTGGAGATAGAGATACAGGAGCTTGGAAATATGATGGCAAGACTATGACAAACTATACTATCGATAACAAACTTTCGACACCTATGATTTGGTCCATATATAATGACAATAGTAACAATTTACTTTTTGGAATGGCAGATGGTGGAGTCTATAAATTTAAGGGGAAATCATTTGATAAAACCTTTTGAAAAGAAATACGATCGCACAACAGCGTTATTATAAATAGCGGGTTCAGTACTAATTCAAAGGTCAATGCTTTTAATAAAAGTCAGCAACAATTCCATTGTCTTTGCAACCTATATAACTTTTCCATGCGTATTGATATTATTACCGTTTTACCAGAATTACTAAAAAGCCCTTTTGAAGCATCGATTTTAAAACGTGCCATAGAAGCAAATTTAGTAGAAGTTCATTTTCACAACTTACGTGATTATACCACTGATAATTACAAATCTGTTGATGACACCCAATTTGGTGGCGGTGCCGGCATGGTCATGATGATTGAACCTATTGATAAATGTATTTCTGCCTTAAAGGCGGAACGTACTTATGACGAGGTCATTTATATGACCCCAGATGGCGACACCTTAAAACAAGGCATTGCTAACCACTTATCACTTAAAAAAAATATCATTATCCTTTGCGGGCATTATAAAGGTGTAGACCAGCGTGTACGTGACCATTTTATAACCCGCGAAATTTCCATTGGTGATTATGTGCTTTCTGGTGGTGAGTTGGCAGCAGCCGTACTTTGTGATGCCATTATAAGATTAATCCCTGGTGTGTTAGGTAATGAAACTTCTGCCCTAACGGATTCCTTTCAGGATAATTTATTGGCGCCACCTATTTACACCAAACCCAGAGAGTATAAAGGCATGAAAGTACCTGAACTACTGTTTAGTGGTAATTTTCCGGAGATTGAAAAATGGCGTGAAGAACAGGCTTACCAAAGAACTAAAGAACGCAGACCTGATTTATTGGATGAGTAGTGTCATTAGGCGTGAAAAGAATTAATCTTTTTAATTGTAGTTCCTTTCATGAGATTACTTCGTCATTCTTTCTGGCAATGACCACACTTTGATAAACTTATTGCCGAAATTAAAATTGCATACTGCCAACAAACCTGTGTTAAGGATAGCAGCAGCATCCTTTTGTGACAGCAAAAGATATAGTGAATAGCCTGACCTTTTGCCCAGCAAAAGGAAACACCATAAAAATTAAACTTATTAATTGTGAATTTGTAATTTATAATTATCTTTGCACCCACTTTCGGGTTAACCTCTGGCGAAAATCGTGAATGTTGTTCTGAAATAACTATTATAATTTTAAAGATATGGAATCTTTAGTAAAATTTGTACAAAACGAGTTTGTAGCAAAAAAGGACTTCCCAGAGTTTGGAGCTGGAGACACAATTACTGTTTACTATGAAATTAGAGAAGGCGAAAAAGTGCGTACTCAGTTTTTTAGAGGGGTAGTAATACAACGAAGAGGATCAGGATCTACTGAAACTTTTACAATTAGAAAAATGTCTGGAACTATTGGTGTAGAGCGTATCTTCCCAGTTAACTTGCCAGCATTACAAAAAATTGAAGTGAACAAAAGAGGTAAAGTACGTAGAGCACGTATTTTCTACTTTAGAGATCTTACAGGTAAAAAAGCAAGAATCAAAGAAAGAAGACATTAATAAAAGTTGCTTCTGCTTTGACAGATCAATAAAAAGCCTTGAAACTATTCAAGGCTTTTTTTATTAACAATTGTTAATAAGTGCAGTTTATAAAAAGTTGATATCTAAGACCTTACAAAACTTGTTTATTTGAATTGAAAAATTATCTTAGCTAAAGAATTTAATAACGGTGCAAACTGTTTTCATTTCAAAAGTGGATTAGTATTAAATTCTGTATGAAGTAACGTTCTTTATAATAATTGTTTTTTGAGATTTGGATGTGCCACGTGTAAGCGTGTGTGAGCAGAAAATCATGACACTGTAAAAAGTCCCAGACACGAAAGTAGCTGGCAACTAGTATGGTTGAAAGCTTTAAAAAGAGCAGAATCGAAAGTGAATGCTTAAATGAGAGCAATGCTAGGAATTAACCCAACGTGAAAATGAAAGGAAGATTAATAGTATCAAAAAAGACAATTAAACTGAAGCATTTTGGTAATACGTCAATGCATATTGAAAATTACATCACAGAATGTTTCATTGGAATAACAAAAAACTTGAATTGAAAGGTTTGACGAAAGTTAAATTGATTTAGCAGCAATGTTAAATAGATCACGTAAAGTTATTTCAAAGAAAGCCATGTCAGAGTAGATTAAATTCTATAGTGATATGGCTTTTGTTTTTATAATATTTTCTGCAATTTCTATAATTAGGCCATCAAATTTTTTAATACCCTTTTATTTTAAAAAATATGTGCTTTTATTAAACATCATGTACTAATAATCTCCTTTTAAAAAGTCAAATTTTGTATCTTCGCAAAGCAAAAAAATAATAGATTTTTTTATTGATTTTCTCATAGCATATTAATTAAAAAAGAGACGCAAAAATGTCAAAAATTATTTACACGAAAACAGACGAAGCTCCTGCTTTAGCAACACATTCATTATTACCCATAATAAAAGCATTTACCAAATCTTCAGGAATTACCATTGAAACTAAAGACATCTCTCTAGCTAGTAGAATTTTATCAAATTTTCCAGAGTTGTTAAAAGAAAATCAAAAAGTGACGGATGCCCTATCAGAATTAGGTGAACTTGCTAAAAAACCGGATACTAACATTATAAAATTACCAAATATTAGTGCCTCCCTTCCTCAATTAAAGGAAGCGATCAAAGAATTACAATCTAAAGGTTACGCACTGCCCAACTATCCTGATAATCCAACCAATGATGAAGATATTGCTGTAAAAGCAGCTTATGATAAAGTAAAAGGAAGTGCGGTTAACCCTGTTTTAAGAGAGGGAAACTCTGATAGACGTGCTCCAAAAGCGATTAAAAATTATGCGAGAAAGAATCCGCATAGCATGGGTGCATGGAATAAAGATTCAAAAACACATGTTGCTACTATGACCAAAGGCGACTTTGCTCATAATGAAAAATCTTTAACTCTAAAGGCTGCTACCACTATTAATGTAGAGCATACAGATTTAAATGGGAACAAAACTATTTTGAAAAATAATTTAGCGATTCAAAAAAATGAAATTATTGACGCTACAATAATGAGTAAAAAAGCGTTATTAGAATTTTTAAAAGAACAGGTAGCAGATGCTAAAGCAAAAAATGTGTTGTTTTCATTACACATGAAAGCAACCATGATGAAAGTATCTGATCCCATTATTTTTGGCTATGCTGTTAAGGTATATTTTGCTTCCGTTTTTGAAAAACACGCCTCCGTTTTAAAAAGTATAGGGGTAGACGCTAATAACGGTTTCGCAAATTTATTGTCTAAAATTCAAGAACTACCAGAAGTTAAACGCGAAGAAATTGAGGCTGATATTGCTTTGGCATTAAAAAACGGACCTTCTTTAGCGATGGTAAATTCAGAAAAAGGAATTACTAATTTAGATGTTCCGAGTGATGTCATTGTAGATGCATCCATGCCAGCTATGATTCGTACTTCTGGGAAAATGTATAATGCACAAGGAAAACTACAGGATACTAAAGCAGTTATTCCTGATAGTAGTTATGCTGGTATCTATCAAGCGACGATTGATTTCTGTATAGAAAATGGTGCCTTTGACCCTACTACAATGGGTACCGTTCCAAATGTTGGCCTTATGGCTCAAAAAGCAGAAGAGTACGGTTCACACGACAAAACATTTGAAATTAAAGCAGATGGTGTTGTAAAAGTGATTGATGCTTCAGGCAAAACATTAATGGAGCACACTGTTGAAGCTGGGGATATTTGGAGAATGTGTCAAGTTAAAGATGCACCAATTCAAGACTGGATAAAGCTTGCAGTTGGAAGAGCGGGAGCTACGAACACACCTGCCATTTTCTGGTTAGACAGGAAAAGAGCACACGATAAAGAATTAATAAAAAAGGTAAATAAATATTTACCCAACTATGATACCAAAGGTTTAGATATAAAAATTTTATCTCCGGTTGAAGCCACTACTTATACCTGTAAAAGGCTTAAAGAAGGTAAGGATACGATCTCAGTTTCTGGTAATGTTTTACGTGATTACTTAACCGATTTATTCCCGATATTAGAAGTTGGAACCAGTGCGAAAATGCTGTCTATTGTTCCTTTGATGAATGGCGGTGGATTATTTGAAACGGGCGCCGGGGGTTCTGCTCCAAAGCATGTTGACCAATTTTTAGAAGAAGGCCATTTGCGTTGGGATTCTCTTGGAGAGTTTTTAGCATTAGCCGTGTCTTTAGAATATTTAGGTGAACATAATAACAATAAAAAGGCGCTTATCCTTGCGGATACCCTTGATCAAGCAACCGATACATTCTTAGATAACAAAAAATCACCATCTAGAACTGTTGGAGAATTAGATAACAGAGGAAGTCATTTTTACTTAGCCATGTACTGGGCAGAAGCTTTGGCATCACAAACAAAAGATAAGCAATTAAAAGAAAGTTTTAGTAAGGCTGCCAAACTTTTGGAAGATAATGAAGCTAAAATTATCAAGGAGTTAATTAATGCTCAAGGAGCACCTGTAGATATTGGAGGGTATTATTTTCCAAATGAAAAATTGGTGAGTGAAAGCATGAGGCCAAGTAAAACATTTAATAATATTCTTACAAAAATTGAATAATAAATAAAAGCTAAAGCTCCTTCGTTGGGGCTTTTTTTTTATAGTTTTGTCAAAACATTGTTCATTAATGAAATATATATTAACCTTTATCTGTTTGGGTTGGCTCCTAAATATGAACGGTTTGCAGGCACAGGAAAAATTTACACTTAGTGGTTCAGTTTCTGACCAGCAAAATAATGAAACGCTTATAGGAGTTAATATCATTATACCGGAATTAAAAACGGGCACCACAACGAATGAATATGGTTTTTATTCCATTACGCTTCCAAAAGGGAACTATGAAATTATTATTAGCTATTTAGGTTACAATAACCTTGTTGAAAGTATTGATCTAACAGATAACATTTCTAAAAATTTTCAACTTAACGAGGCTATTGAAAGTCTGGATGAAGTTCTAATCGTTGAAAATGTTGAGAAATTGAATATTTCTAACGCACAGATGAGTGTTAATTCCTTAACTGTCAAGACAATCAAGCAATTACCTGTTGTGTTGGGAGAAGCCGATGTGATTAAAGCGATTACGTTACTTCCTGGGGTATCAAACGCTGGAGAAAGCTCTTCAGGTTTTAATGTACGTGGCGGAGCTGCAGATCAAAATCTAATACTTTTAGATGAGGCGACTATTTACAATTCATCACATTTATTCGGGTTTTTTTCAGTATTTAATCCGGATGCAATAAAAGATTTGAAATTGTATAAAGGGGGTATTCCATCAAGATATGGTGGACGTGTTTCTTCCGTACTAGACATTTACCAAAAAGAAGGTAACAGTAATGAGTTTCATGCTACTGGTGGCATTGGTTTAGTGGCTAGTCGTCTTTTAGCTGAAGGTCCTATCAAAAAGGAAAAAGGATCTTTCCTTTTTGGCGGAAGATCTTCATATGCGCATTTGTTTTTACCTCTTTTTGACAATCAAAATATTGCGTATTTCTATGATTTAAATACCAAGTTGAGCTATAAACTTAATGACAATAATAATATTTACTTATCAGGATATTTTGGCAGAGATGTCTTTAGTATTTCTGATAGTTTTGAAAACACTTACGGAAATGCTGTTTTAAACTTCAGATGGAATCATTTATTTTCTGATAAATTATTCTCCAATCTATCCTTAATTTATTCTGATTATTATTACGGATTAAAACTTAATTTTGTTGAGTTTAAATGGAATTCTGGTATTCAAAATTTCAACCTCAAGTATGATTTTAAACATTATTTGAGCAATAACTTTAAGCTATTCTATGGCTTAAATAGTATTTATTATAAATTCAATCCTGGAAAAATTGAACCTTCTACTGAAACATCAGGTATTAACACATATAAACTTATAGATAAGTTTGCTTTTGAAAATGCTATTTATATTGATGTGGAACAGCGCCTTTCAAATAAAATTGAATTGTCTTACGGATTGCGTTTAAGTTCATTTTTACGTTTAGGCCAAGATGAACTTAATATCTATCAAAACGATGAAGCTGTCGTATTTAATAACGAGTTACAGATTTATCAAAAAGCAGATCCTATTGGAACGGAATCGTTCAAAA
>ENA-UOYD01000317-UOYD01000317.1-marine-metagenome-genome-assembly--contig:-NODE-317-length-11297-cov-4.236720_pt1 | contig 11297 bp, 16 predicted proteins | sample MGYA00238169_ERZ767097 | MGnify/ENA primary metagenome ERZ767097 (study PRJEB28937, sample SAMN06267346) | marine metagenome | isolation source: Columbia River Estuary | place: USA:Columbia River Estuary... | reverse complement strand
CGAATACGTCATATCATCGCTCGATGCAGCTGCCGAGAAGCATAGCCGAGCCGATTTCACCGCCTTAACAACTTGGGGTGTGTTCTTTAACGAGGAGACCGGGGAGCCCGGCCTGATCCTGCTGAACTCTATAAAGGAGCGGCTGGAGTTCCCGGAGCTCAAGCAGATGTGCCTCGACCACTGGAAAGAGTGGGAACCAGACAGCTTCATCGTGGAGAAAAAGTCCGCTGGGGTGGCGATCTACCAAGAATTACGCCGGATGGGCATCCCGCTGCAGGAATATACGCCGCATCGCGGGTCCGGAGACAAGCATGCGCGCCTCAACGCTGTATCTGACATTATTGCTACGGGAATGTGCTGGGTACCGACTACGCGATGGGCGGAGGAGCTCATCGAGGAGGTCGCGGCGTTTCCGTACGGCGCGCACGATGACTTGGTTGACTCTATGGTTATGGCACTCATGCGATTTCGCCAAGGCGGGTTCTTGAGGCTCCCTACAGACGAGCCCGAGGACGCCTTTGATTACCGACGTAAAGCGGACTATTACTAGCGTTGCCATACTAGGGTGTATTAAGGTATAGTCGGACTTGTTATGATACAGGAGACGGCGGATGGGTAGTGGCGGCGGTACTAGCGGAAGCAGCAGCAACAGTAGCAACAGCAGCAGTGGCGGCTACACTAGCATTAAAGACATGTTTGACGGCGGCGGGGCCGGCACGTCAGGCTCCACATTTGGTGGCGCCCTTGGCGGGATATCTAACGCCGTAGGCGCTAAGCCGCTAGGAAGCAGCAATTCCAGCAATTCCAGCAATTCCAGCAATTCCAGCCGCTCAAATGCTCCGACAGCGTCGATTCGGCCTGTTGCGAGACCGGGTACTACCCCCGCTGGCTCCGGATACAATACGCGCACAACGACTATGAACACTCCGCTGTCGTACATGCCGGGCGGCGTCAACGATCCGTTTCTAACCAGCAAACCGAGTCAGGCTATCGCAGGCATGAGCAATAAAGGCGGCAGCAGTGGGGCATTCAGTCCCGCGACAGGTAGTGACCGTGACCGCGGGCAAAGCGGCCAAAGCACGCAAAGCGGGCAAAGCGGGGAAGGCTGGGGCAGCTTTGGGCAGCCGCAACAGCCGCCCGCGTTCCAGTACCAACCGAACCCGAATCTAATCGGCCAGCAGCCCGCGGAGTATTCCGTTGATCCATACACAATGCGCTCTCAAGCCTCGAGGTTAAACGCTATGCCGCAGTCGCCATACGGCTACCAGCCTATGCAGACGTCCTACGGATACCAGCAGCCTATGCAGTCGCCATACGGCTATCAGCCTATGCAGTCGCCATACGGCCAACAGCAACCTATGCAGTCGCCATACGGCACTATGCAGTATATGCAGCAGCCGGCGCAGCAGGCACCGCAGCAGTCGCCATACGGCTATCAATCCGGTATGGGTGGTAAAGGCGGTAAAGGTGGACAACCTGCGTCTCGTGGCGGTAAAGGTGGAGGCTACCAGCAGCAACAGTCGCCTTACGCAGGTGGACAGTCGGCGATGTCCGGCGGACTCGCCTCTATGCTTGGAATGTTTTCTCGATAAGGAGCCATCATGGCCGTAGATAAGTCACAGCAACCGTTTATCATCCCGCAGGACGAGATTGAGAACGACGGGATGGAAATCGAGCCCGAGGACATTGAGCTTGAGATTGAGGGTGCCGAGGCCGTCTCTATCGAGACCGACGACGGCGGTATGATCATTGATTTCACTGGAGAAATTCCCGGTGAGGAGATGCTCGAGGAGCATAGCGAGAACCTAGCCGAGCTTATCGACGATGCTGATCTGGCTTCTATGGCCAGTGAGTTGGTATCTGACTTCGAGTCTGACCGCCGGTCCCGCAAAGACTGGGCCACCTCATACATGAAGGGCCTCGACCTGCTTGGTTTCAAGGTAGAAGAGCGTAGCCAGCCGTGGCAGGGCGCCTCTGGGGTTTTCCACCCGCTCCTGACCGAGGCTGTTGTACGGTTCCAAGCACAGGCTATGGGGGAGATTTTCCCTGCATCTGGACCTGTAAAAACCAAGATTCTTGGCAAACTGACACCAGAAAAGACTAAACAAGCCGAACGCGTGCAAAACGAGCTGAATTACCAGCTCACAGAAGAGATGACCGAGTACCGCGACGAGCTGGAGCAGATGCTGTTCCGCCTGCCGCTGGCCGGCTCCGCGTTCAAGAAGGTTTACTACGATCCGATCCGTGAACGTCCTGTTGCTATGTTCGTGCCAGTTGAAGACTTCGTGGCTTCATACGGCGCCTCAGACCTACAGACATGCCCACGATACACGCATGTGATGAAGACGGACGCCAACGAAATCCTCAAGTTGCAGCTTAACGGGTTCTACCGTGACGTAGACCTGCCAGCACCGGCCGCAGATATATCGGATATCCAAGAGAAGTATAACGGCATCGACGGCGAAGAGGCGGTCCTTGATGACGACGATCGCCACACGCTGCTTGAAATGCATGTAGACATGAACATGCCGGAGGGGTTCGATGACGACGATGCTATCGCGCGCCCATACATTATTACTATCGACAAGTCGTCCCGCACGGTCTTGTCTATTCGTCGCAACTGGGACGAGGCAGACGCCAAGAAGAAGAAACTGATGCACTTCGTGCATTATCGCTATCTTCCGGGTCTTGGGTTCTACGGCACAGGCCTGATCCACCTTATTGGCGGTTTGGCGAAGTCCGCGACGTCTATTATGCGTCAGCTCATCGACGCCGGCACTCTATCTAACCTGCCGGGCGGTCTCAAAGCCCGCGGGATGCGTATCCGCGGCGACGACACACCGATCATGCCGGGTGAGTTCCGCGACGTGGACATTCCGGGTGGAGCCATCCGTGACTCGATTACGTTCTTGCCGTACAAAGAGCCGTCAGGTGTATTGTACCAGCTGCTCGGAAACGTCGTTGAAGAGGGCCGTCGCATCGGGTCTGTTGCTGACGTCCAAGTAGGCAATATGAACCCAGACGCGCCTGTAGGCACCACGCTGGCCCTCATGGAGCGGTCACTGAAGGTAATGTCGGGTGTTCAGGCGCGCTTGCACGCCTCGATGAAACGTGAGCTTCGCCTCATCGCGCGGGTTATCTACGAGTATATGCCCGCTGAATATGCGTATATGGAAGATGAAGAAGGGGAGGCGTTTAGCCGTATCTCGGACTTTGATGGCCGTATTGACGTTATTCCTGTCTCTGATCCTAACGCCGCTACAATGGCACAGCGTGTGGTCCAGTATCAGTCGGCGCTCCAGCTGGCACAGCAGGCTCCACAGCTCTACGACATGGGTAAGCTGCACCGCCAGATGCTTGAGGTTCTTGGTATTCAAGACGCCGACGACATTATCAAGCTACCAGACGATATTAAACCGGCTGATCCAGTCACCGAGAACATGGCGATGCTCAAGCAGGAACCTGTGAAAGCGTTCGCGTATCAGGACCACGATGCCCATATTCAGGTACACATGGCTATGTCCCAAGACCCGAAAATCCAACAGATGGTCGGACAGTCCCCGTTTGCAAGCGCTATCCAGAGCAGTATGGCCTCACACCTTACCGAGCACATCGCTATGCAGTACCGTGTCGAGATTCAGAAACGTCTTGGCGTAGAGCTTCCTGACCCAGAGGCTCCGTTGCCCGAGGATATGGAGCGTGAGGTGTCTCGCATGACCGCGCTTGCTGCAGAAAAGCTGCTCAAGGGTAACCAAGCTGAGGCTGCCCAGCTGCAGGCGCAGCAGCAGGCTCAAGACCCGCTCACACAAATCCAGAAGGCAGAGCTCGAGCTTAAAGCTCGTGAAGTTAAGCTGAAGGAAGATCAGGCGAAGCACCGTGCCTTGATCGAAGTAGAAGAACTCAAAATCCGCGCGGTCACGACTGCGGGCGATCTCGAGCTCAAGAAGGAACGCCTCGATGCAGAAATGCAGCGAGATGCAGCAAACGTCAGCGCACGTCTGGCCGCTCAACTTGACACCAACTCTCGGAAAGAGAAGACAGAAGGTGCCAAACTGGGCGTGAAGATAGCCACTGATTTAGCTAAGGGAGTAGGCAATGGACGAACTACAAGTTCTAAAGATTAAAATTCGTGAGTATCGAGAGCAACTTAAAGACTACCTCGCTGCAGGGTCCGTAACCGATTACGCCGGATACCAGCGAATCGTTGGGCGCTTAGACGCGTTTAACGCAGTTGAAGAAGACCTCGATGAGATGACGGAACGGAATATGGAGCTGTAATGGCTCCATTAACCTCGGGTGATCCGAGGCAGGCCACGGCGGGCCGCAACCGCTGCATGACAAGGGAAGCATATGTATAAAACGACTCCTATGGATGAGAACCTCATCCACAAACTACCCGAACCAAAAGGCTACCGGGTACTTATCGCCATCGCAGAGGTCGAAGATAAGACCGAGGGCGGCGTGTATATGCCTGATAGTTTGAAATCCGCGGAATCTACAGCGTCAATCATCGGCTTTGTGCTGAAAGTTGGAGCTGAAGCATACGCGGACGCAACGCGGTTTCCTACGGGACCGTGGTGTAAAGAAGGTGATTTTGTAATCTTCCGCTCGTACTCTGGAACTCGCTTTAAGATTGGCGGGAAAGAGTTTCGCATTATCAATGACGACACCGTGGAAGCCGTCGTAGACGATCCACGCGGCTATACAAGGGCTTAAGCTATGAACACTATCGCACGCGCAGAAGACCAAACAGACGGCCTGACGGTTGATCTGGATGACGATGACGGATTTGAAGTTGAAATTATCGACGACGTCCCCGAGGCGCAGAAGCCTCGCCTCCCTGAGGATCACAAGGCAGACCTGCCTGACGATGACGAAGTCGAGAAATACAGCGAGTCGGTACAAAAGCGCATCAAGCAGCTGAAATTTGAGTACCACGAAGCTGAGCGGGCTAAGCAAGAAGCCATTCGCATGCGCGAAGAGGCTATTAACTACGCCCAGAAAGCCGCTGAAGAGAACAAAAGTCTAAGTGACCGGCTGTCAAAAGGCCAGACAAGTGTCGTGGAGAGCGCCAAGGCTCGCTACTCGTCTGAACTGGAACAGGCTAAGCGGGACTATAAGACGGCCTATGAGGCCGGAGATTCCGACGCGTTGCTTGAGGCGCAGCAGAAACTCACTCGCGCTCAGCACGGCTTGCAGCAAGTCCAGAACTACCGCCCGCAGCCAATTCAGCCCCAGTACGGACCGGATCAGCTGCAGAAAGCGGCTCAACAGTACGCAAAAAGTCCCGCTCTTGACCAGCAGCAGCGGGCTTGGCTCTCTGACAATGATTGGTTTGGTAAGGATGAGGAGATGACCGGGGCGGCTTACGGTCTTCACGAGAGATTGGTACGGAGTGGTATTGATCCAAACACTAAAACGTATTATGATAAGATTAACGAAGGGATGCGCAAGCGCTTCCCGGAGAATTTCGAAGGCTCCGCGCAAGAGGTCAATGCGGCTCCTAGGAAAACAGCCAACGTGGTGGCTTCCGCTGATCGAAGCGGAAAAAATCCACGCAAGATTAAATTGACCTCAACTCAGATTTCTCTCGCCAAGAGACTGGGTTTGACTCCTGAACGCTATGCGGCGCAACTACTTAAGGACCAGAGAAATGTCTGATCGGACCCCACGCACCCAAGAAACCCGCGAGTCGGGTGAACGCACTAAAAGATGGACCCAACCTTCGGCTCTACCCACCCCCGAACCTCGCGAAGGCTTGAGCTTTCGTTGGATTCGCACATCTACATTAGGTGAGGCAGATAACCGTAACGTTTCCATGCGTTTTCGTGAGGGCTATATTCCCGTGAAGGCTGAAGACCATCCCGAACTCATGATTATCTCGGACGTGGATTCACGTTTTCGGGGCAATATTGAGGTTGGCGGACTGCTTCTGTGTTCTATCCCGACCGAAATTGTGGAGGATCGTACCGAGCAAATGAGCCAGAAAGCTAGACAGCAGATGGACTCAGTTGATCGTAACTACCTCCGTGAATCTGATCCGCGTATGCCTGTTCTGAAACCAGAGCGCTCGTCGCGGACGAATTTTGGCAAGTAATTGCTGACTAACGCACTAAGGAGACTACCATGGCTACTACTGCCGCTCCCTACGGGCTGAAGCCCGTAAAACGTGCCGATGGCCTGCCGTATTCTGGGGCAACGTCCCAGTATCTGATCGACCCTGCTGGGGAGGCAACAAACCTCTTCAACGGTCAAGTCGTTCATATCGGCGCTGATGGCTACATCGCACTTTCAACCGCAACCGGTGCCGACGGCACTACAAACGCATTGCCAACCGGCACGACCCTCACAGGTTCGCTGGGTGTCTTTATGGGTTGTGAATATGTCAACGCGCAGGGACAAGTTATCTTCTCCCAGTATTACCCTTCAGGTACTGCCGCGCCAACTGGCACATCCATCAAAGCGTACGTTGTAGACGATCCGATCGTACTGTTCCAAGTACAGCTGGACGGCGCTGCCGATCAGTCTGATATTGGCGCAAACACGTTCTTCGCTGCAGCGCAGAGTACATCCACTGGCAACACTGCCACGGGCAACTCTACATCTGCAATGGATGCCACCACTGTGACCACAACTGCGGCTTTCCGCATTGTATCCGCAGTTTCGCCGATCGGGGACGCGTTTCCAGACGTTCTGGTCAAGTTCAACCCCGGCTACAGCAGCATGACCAATGCTGTTGGCCTGTAAGGAGGGCTAAAACATGGCTATTTCACGCGCCCAGCTCCTAAAAGAGCTTCTCCCGGGTCTTAATGCGTTGTTTGGTATGGAGTATGACTCCTACGAGAACGAACATTCGGAACTCTACGAAACTGAAAACTCCGAGCGTTCGTTCGAAGAAGAAGTGAAACTTTCTGGCTTCGGTGCTGCACCGACAAAGGCAGAAGGCTCCGCGATTTCTTACGACAACGCGCAAGAGTCGTTCACTTCTCGCTACACGCACGAGACAGTTGCGATGGGTTTCTCTATCACTGAAGAAGCGATGGAAGATAACTTGTACGACTCGCTCTCCGCGCGTTACACCAAAGCACTTGCTCGTGCGATGGCGTACACAAAGCAGGTCAAGGCGGCCTCGCTGCTGAACGCAGGGTTTGACACGTTCAACTCTGGTGACGGTGTCACACTGTTCAGCACTGCTCACCCAACAGTGGCAGGCGGCACCAACTCTAACCGTCCGGGCACACCTGCTGACTTGAACGAAACTTCGCTTGAGCAGGCAGTCATCGACATCGCTGCCTACACTGACGAGCGCAATCTGCTCATCGCGGCTCGCCCGCGTAAGCTCATCGTTCCACCTGCGCTTATGTTCGTAGCGACTCGTCTTCTTCAGACAGAGCTCCGCGTTGGCACTGCCGACAACGACCTCAACGCTCTGAAGTCCAACGGTTCGATCCCTGAAGGTTACCGTGTAAACCACTACCTGACGGATAACGACGCTTGGTTCATGACGACTGACATCCCTAACGGCATGAAGCACTTTGTGCGTACTCCGTTGTCAACGTCTATGGACGGCGACTTCGATACAGGTAACGTCCGTTACAAAGCGCGCGAACGCTACTCTTTCGGCGTTTCCGATCCGCTTGGTATCTACGGTTCTCCGGGCGCTGCGTAAGCACTGCTTAGTGGACTAAAGAGAGGGGCTGCACAGAAATGTGTGGCCCTTCTTCTTTTCTTCTTAATGTAGTATACTGCCCATAAGCATAGGTCCCTCCCATGACTATGCTGTGAGAGGGGCTGTACACCTCCCGGTATGGCCCCTCTTTCTTTTTATTACGTTGTGGTGTATTCTCGCATTATCCCTGACAGCCGCATGATGTGGCTGACACTTACCCCGACAGGAGATTTCCATGGGTTCGTCAACTTTCTCTGGACCAGTAGTGTCCACTAATGGCTTTACCGGCGACATCACAGGTGATGTTGTAGGCGCCATCCAAGTCCCAACATACACAGTAGCTACAGCTCCTGCTGCAGAAAGCATCGCAGGGACTCTAGTCTATGTATCCGATGGTGCCGCTGGCGCCGCAATCTTGGCGTTCTCCGACGGTACTGACTGGAAGCGGTCTGATACCGGCGCCACTATTTCGGATTCGTAGGTGAATTATGGGTATTATCCCTAAAAACCCGCCAAGCAAGGCCGAGCTGGATCGCCGCGTAGCGGCGCCAGTAAAGCCTACACAGGTACCAGTGGTTAAGAAGCCCGCTAAAAAAGGTGATGACAAATGAGCTGCACGGTACACGCAGTCACGGTCACGGCTACCGGCGAGGCCTACGGCGGCCGAGCACGTCTTAAAGGGGTGTACTATGTAAACCCCGCATCAGCAGGCAGCATCGTCATTCGAGACGGCGGGGCTTCTGGCACGGTTCGGTTGGATATCGCTACTCCTGCTGTGGCGGGTCAGAGCGACTTGATGATCCCTGATGACGGCATTTTGCATTCGGATGATATGCATGTGACACTTACAAACATCACTTCCTGCACGTTGATTTACGAGTAGACTCGTGGCTGAAGGTAAGTCACCCAGCAAAAAAGACCCCCGCCTTGCTAGGGTGGGGGTATTGGCAACGTAAGGACTAAGTAATGGCTGTCGTCGTACCCGATCTACCCGAGTTATTTGAGGAGGCCTACGAGCGCGCAGGCCTTGAGCTTCGTTCTGGGTACGACTTAAAGACCGCCCGTCGGAGCCTAAACCTGCTCACGCTTGAGTGGCAGAACCGTGGACTTAACCTGTTCACGATCGAGTCGGGTACGCAAACCCTAACGGCGGGCACCGCAGCATACACTATGCCTGTTGATACGATTGATCTGATTGAGCATCAGCTGCGTACTGGAGATGGTACAAACCAAGTGGATACATCGCTTGAGCGTATCAGCGTATCTACCTACGCTCAGCAGACTAACAAGAACACCGCAGGGCGCCCAACCCAGATTTACGTCGCTCGCAACGTAGGTGACGTGACCATCACGGTATGGCCTGTGCCTGACACTACTACGACGTACACGTTATCCTACTACCGCCTCAAGGGCATCGACGGGCTGGCGTCTGGTGTCGGGGCTACCGCATCCGTACCTCCACGGTTTGTGCCTGCATTGGTGTCGGGGATGGCCTACCAGCTCGCTATGAAGAAGCCAGACGCTTCATTCCGTCTACCGCAGCTCAAAGCGGAGTACGAAGAACAGTTCGCATTGGCTGCCGGTGAAGACGAAGATCGCTCCTCATCGCGGTTTGTGCCTTATATGGGGCCGATCTAATGCCCCGTGCGGCTGGAAAACAGGCCTTCGGGTACTGCGATAAGACCGGGTTTCGCTACCCGCTGAACGACCTCGTATGGGAATACAAGAACGGGACGAAGACCGGGATGCGTGTCGGCAAGGACGTCGTAGACCCCGACCACCCGCAAAACTTCCTCGGCCGCGTTAAGATTTTTGATCCCCAATCTCTGGTTGATCCTCGGCCAGACACGTCTATGCAAGTAAGCCGCGCTCTGTGGGGTTGGAATCCTGTAGGAAATCCGGCTCAATATATGGTAGGTTCTATAGGAACCGTAACTGTCACGACAGGAGACTGACAATGCCCGCACCGAAAACATCCAAACGTCCTAAGGCGCGCCCTGTAGATGTTAGCCCGAACGCCGAGCGTGGGGACTCTAAGCCTATGCCGAAGAAGCCTATGCGCCCTCGGGAACGTCCTGTAGATGTTAGCCCGAACGCCGAGCGCGGGGATGCAGTTATGAAAAAAGCCGGTGGTGGCATGTGTCGTGGTATGGGCGCAGCTACCAAAGGCGGTGGCTACGGACGAATGGGCTAAACCATGAATTATGCTGAGCTAACGCAGGCCATACAGGACTACACGGAAAACGACGAGGCAACTTTTGTCTCGCAGATTCCGACGTTCATCCGCCAAGCGGAGCAGCGGATTGTCCGCACTATTATGGTTCCTGAGTTACGGAAGAACGTGACGGGGTCTGTGACAAGCGGCAGCCAGTATCTTGCCCGCCCGAGTGATTTCTTATCCGTGCTGTCTCTTGCCGTTGTTGATGACAGCGGGGATTACACATACCTACTTGACAAGGATGTAAACTTCCTCCGTGAAGCCTATCCTTCCAACGCCACGACCGGGCTCCCAAAATACTACGGTAACTTTGACGGAGACACGTATTCTGGTGGCGTCGAGACCGAAAATGGCAACTTCATCTTGGCTCCAACTCCGGACGGTAACTATGTCATCGAGCTGCATTATTACTATGATCCGCCGTCTATCGTGACTACAGGTACATCTTGGTTTGGCGAGAACGCCGACACAGCGCTCCTATATGGCGCGCTGGTTGAGGCCTACACGTTCATGAAAGGCGAGCCCGACCTTATATCGCAATACACCGCACGGTACAAAGAGGCCTTGAACGAGGTCTCTGGGTTGGACATAAAACTTAAAATGGACAACTACAGAAATGGGGAACGTCATGCGTGATGCTTTCCAACAACCCTACATCATAAGGAGCCTAGCACATGGCATTCACCGGTAACTTTCTTTGCACTTCTTTCAAGGTAGAAATCTTGAAGGGCGTACATGATTTCACTAATGGGACGGGAGATACTTTTAAGATCGCTCTCTATACCAGCTCTGCAACTCTCAGCGCAACAACCACCGCGTATTCGGCGACCAACGAGGTTTCAGGTACAGCCTACGTGGCCGGCGGCACAGCTTTGACCAACATCACCCCGACCTCCAGCGGCACCACGGCCTATCTGGACTTTAATGACGCTGTTTGGTCCTTGGCAACAATCACGGCTCGCGGAGCGTTGATCTACAACTCGACGGCGGCAGGCAACCCTGCGGTCGCTGTTCTGGATTTTGGTGCGGATAAGACGTCTACTGGCGGTGACTTTACCGTCGTCATGCCAGCTACAGGCGCCTCTACCGCCATCGTACGCGTGGCCTAATGACTGATATTACCGTCCCCTTTACCGGCTGGGGCCGGGGGACGTGGGGTCAACTCGCCTTTGGCGAAGGCTCTATTACGAACGCGGGGGCAGTCGGAGCTATCGGCTCCCCCACAGTCACGATAGGGGCTAGCGCGTCTGTCACAGGTGTCTCAGCCACAGGAGCTGTCGGCACTGTCACGGTTCTCACGGAATCTATAACGTCTGTCACAGGTGTCTCGGCTACAGGAGCTGTCGGCACTGCCACGGTTGTCGCAAAAGCTATAACGTCTGTCACAGGTGTCTCAGCCACAGGAGCTGT
>ENA-UOYD01000315-UOYD01000315.1-marine-metagenome-genome-assembly--contig:-NODE-315-length-11327-cov-2.325600_pt1 | contig 11327 bp, 10 predicted proteins | sample MGYA00238169_ERZ767097 | MGnify/ENA primary metagenome ERZ767097 (study PRJEB28937, sample SAMN06267346) | marine metagenome | isolation source: Columbia River Estuary | place: USA:Columbia River Estuary... | reverse complement strand
CCCATCCCGACGCTGGCCTGCTGCCCGTGCGGGAAAACCCAGCCGTAGAAATCAGGTGAGATTTTTCCATCGTAGATCACATCGCAACGGGCGGGGTCGTAAGTCAGGTTGCGCTCTGGGGCTTCGATAATCTCGTGGTAGGCGATCACATAAGGAATTTTTTCGCCGTCTTTAATCTCGGTTCGCGCGACATTGGAGCGTGCCCCGTCGGCGCCGATCACCAACTTGGTCGTCAGTTTCATCGCGTTGCCGCTGACCTTGTCGCGGTAAACGACATGGGTGCCGTCCGCGTCGCGTTCGATCTTTGTGAAAGTGCCAGTGTAGCGATGCGCGCCAGCTTCCTTGGCGCGGGTACGCAGGAATTCGTCGAAATGCTCGCGATCAACCATACCCACAAAGCCGTTTTCAATCGGGATATCAACCTGACGACCGGTAGGAGAGATCATGCGCGCAGTGTTTACCTTGGCGACGATCTGTTCTTCGGGGATGAAGAAATCTTCGATCAGGCGCGGTGGAACGGCACCGCCACATGGCTTGATCCGTCCGTCACGATCAATGAATGCGACCTTGTGACCAGACCGTGCGAGGTCTTCTGCGGCGGTGGCGCCAGATGGGCCTGCGCCTACGACGACGACATCATATTGCATTGATCATTCTCCCGGAACGAGTGTGGCGGACGGCATTCTGCGGTCCATTATTTTGGCGGCCATAGTTGCGGCTGCAATGAAAAGGGCGGCTTCGGCGATAAAGACGATACCAAAGGCTTGGGGGTCGCTCATGCTGAGGCGCAGCACATCCACCAAGCCCGCGCCGACCAGCCCGCCAAATCCGGCGGCAATGGCCTGTGCAGCACCCCAAAGGCCCATGCGCGTGCCTTCGCGGCGCGTTGCACCTTGGGCGGCGAGCGCCATCATGGAACCGATCGCCGCGACTGCGAACATGCCGTTGAAGAAACCTAAAAGAACAACGGCAGGTACAAGAGGCGCGTTTGGCCCGATGGGCCCAAGGAATGTAATCAGGATCAGCGCGAGTGCCGATCCGACACAACCCGTCATCACCCAATTGCGCAATGCTCCGATTTTTAGGCCAGTAGCGAGGATGCCAACGGACAGCATGCCAAGGAAGACACCACCGTTCTGAGCGCCTGAAAGTGACGTTGATTGCCCGGGGGTGAAGCCGAAGACGAGGCCTGCGTAAGGCTCCAGGATCAGTTCTTGCATGAAATAGGCTGTCATCGACAGAAAGACGAAGATGGTGAAGTTGCGTGCTTTGCGCTCTGACCAGACTCCTTTCAGGCCTTCGCGGAATGGCGTTGGGTCAGGTTCGCGGATTGCTATCAAGGTACGCTCGATCCGCCAAACCGCGATGCAGGTGACCAATGTCGCAATGCTGACGACGATACCAACAATTTTGATGAGCAAAGTTGGGGAATAGGGGTCGATGAACTGTCCGACCGTGCCAGCGGTTGCTGCAATTCCGAATATCATCATTAACCATGTGATTGTTGCTGCTGCCGCGCGGCGGTGCGGTGCCGTGGTTGTTGCCAGCAATGCCAGCAACGATGTGCCCGATGCGCCAACACCAAGGCCGATTAGCGTGTAGGCCACGATAGATACGGCCAATCCCATTGCAAAGGATTGCGGAAAGATCGGCAAAGCGCAGGCGGCCATAAATGCCCCCAAAGCCAGCGCAAGCATGCCGCCAATAATCCAGCGCGTGCGGTGACCGCCCGTATCCGAGTAGAATCCCCAATGAGGCCGTGTCAGTTGGATTCCGTAGTGTAGTCCGACCAACAGGCCGGGCAGGATTGCGGGCAATGAAAGTTCGACCACCATTAGGCGGTTTAGGGTCGATGTTGTTAGGACGACGATTGCGCCCAATGCCATTTGCACAAAACCAAGCCGAAAAATCTGGAACCAAGTCAGTGTCAATTCAGCCTCCTATCGTGCGCAAAGCGACGGCGGCAATCATCATGCCGCTGATGTAAAACAGGATGCCCATGCCTTGATACCAAGGGGTTTTGCCCTCTGGATCGCGCAGCAAAACGCGCATCGCACCCAGTTGAATGGCAAGCATTGCCGTAATGCCCAAGGCATAGATTGGCTTGTCCCAATAGGTCAGCAGTGCGATCACCAATGCTTGCGGAACCGCCATGATCCAACACGCAATTCGCGCCGCCCGATCAGGACCAAGTGTGACTGGCAGCGACCGCAGTCCCATTGCGCGGTCGCCTTCGACTGCTTTGAAATCGTTCAGCGTCATGATGCCATGTGCGCCTAACCCATAAAGCACCGCAATGCTGATGACCTCGATGCTGGGCGCACCTGCTGCCAAAACCGCAGCACCCGTAATCCACGGCAAAGTCTCGTAGGCCAGCCCGCAAAGGCCCGGCCCCCACCAGCCGGATTTCTTGGCGCGGATCGGTTCAGCCGAATAAGCCCACGCCGCCGCAATCGCCAAAATCGTAGCGCCAAACCCCCAAGGGCCAAGCTGATAGCCAAGAACGGTACCAACGACTGTCATAATCAGCGCGATATAAAGCCCCCAACGCCCTGGAATCCGGCCCGAAGGAATCGGCCTTTCAGGCTCGTTGATGGCGTCTACATGACGGTCGCACCAGTCATTCGCAGCCTGCGACATTCCGCAGACAATCGGCCCTGCCAGAATGACGCCAAGTGCCACTAAAAACCAATGATCGGAAGGGCTTGCCCCTGATGAGACAACACCACATAGGTAAGCCCACATTGGCGGAAACCATGTAACCGGTTTGACCAAACGCAGCATCGCGCGCGGCTCTGGCCAGCGGCGATCTGTGGTGGCGATCTGTAAATCAGAAGTCAGGCTCATTATGTCAGTCTAAATTGACATAAACGTTCCAGCAAGTGTAAATTAAAGTTGACAGTGCGCTAACTTGTCACTCCACCGTTGCCTGATTTTTTGGCTTAAGTCCCCGCGTTCCAATTTTGCAAGGCGGGGCATCAGTCCCAGCCAACAATGTAACAGCGCTCCGCGATAGAGGTGCCTAAAGCAGGTTGCTGATCCAAACGGCGCCACCAACCAAAACACCGCCCAAAGTCATCCAAGACAGCCGAGCGATGCGTCTTTGAGGTTTAGGCGGCGGTGGCGGATTATTCTGACGGATCAAGGCGTCTTGCGCCAAGCGCGGCAATTGCGGCCCGAAACGCGCAAGGATTCGTGCGGTTTGTGCCAAATCACGCAGCAACGCCTTTGGTCCGATGCTTTCTTTGATGTAGTCTTCGACAACCGGTTTGGCGACTTGCCAAATGTTCATATGTGGATCGAGGGAGCGGGCAACACCTTCGACAACCACCATTGTGCGTTGCAGCAAGATCAGTTCTGTCCGTGTTTCCATCCCGAAACGCTCGGTCACTTCGAAGAGATAGGTCAGCAATCGCGCCATCGATATACGGCTGGCATCCATTCCAAAGATCGGTTCGCCGACCGCCCGAAGTGCGCGCGCGAATTCATCGACATCGCGGTTGGCAGGTACATATCCCGCTTCAAAATGGACTTCGGCAACGCGCTGATAATCTTTGCGGATAAAGCCAAACAGGATTTCTGCATAGACCCGCCGTGTGTATTCGTCCAAGCGGCCCATGATGCCGAAATCATAGGCAATAATATCGCCATTGGCAGCGACCTTCAGGTTGCCTTGGTGCATGTCTCCGTGAAAATAGCCATCGCGCAGCGCATGGTTCAGAAACAGTTGCAAAACGCGTGTTGCAAGCACGCGGCGATCATGGCCCGCTGCATCAAGGGCACCGTTTTCGCCAATATTGGTTCCCTCGGCCCAGTCGAGCGTCATCACGCGGCGCCCTGACAAATGCCAACGAACTTTGGGCACCTGAAAACCTGCATCATTTTCTGTATTTGCCGCGAATTCCGACGCGGCAGAACTTTCAAGCCGTAGGTCCAATTCGCCCATGACCACACCTTCGAAGTGGGTGATCACGTCCATCGGACGCAAACGGCGTGACGACGGGGACAATAGTTCAATTGCACGTGCTGCAAAATAAAACGCGTCAATGTCTTTTCGGAATGCTTTTTCGATCCCGGGACGCAAGATTTTGACTGCGACCGCTTCACCGCTGTCGGCCAGATGCGCCTTGTGGACCTGCGCAAGTGACGCCGCCGCCACGGGTTCGGAGAACGAAGAAATCAGCTGATCGAAAGACGATCCAAGTTCTTGTTGGATAGCCTGCTTGGCCTCGCGCATCGAAAACGGTGGCAGTTTGTCTTGCAACACACGCAATTGGACCGCCAATTCATCACCCACCACATCTGGGCGCGTCGAAAGGACTTGTCCAAATTTGATGTAAGCTGGCCCAAGGGCGGTCAGCGCGCGCACAGCGGGTGGGGTTGTCACATCGCCTTTGAAACCCAGCCATTGAAATGGCCAAACAAGCGTACGGAATGTGACACGCAATAGTGGGCCTGCATCAAAGGCGTCCAACACGATCTTCATTGCGCCGGTCCGTTCCAGCGTCGCGCCTGTCCGGATCAGGCGGATGATATTGTGAGGACCGCGCACTTACAGCTTCCATCCAGAATGTAGTGCGGCCACGCCCATCGTCAGATTGCGGAATTTTGCGTTGCCAAAACCAGCATCGCGCACCATCCCCAGGAACGTCTCTTGATCAGGGAACTTGCGAATGGATTCGACCAGATACTGATAGCTGTCGCGGTCTCCGGCAATCATCTGCCCCATCCGGGGGATGACATTGAACGAATAGGCATCATAGGCGGCTTGCATTGCAGGGTTCGGCAACTGGCTGAATTCCAGAACCATCAAGCGCCCGCCGGGTTTCAGAACTCGGTAAGCCTCTGCCAGCGCATCTTGCGGACGGGTCACGTTACGAATGCCAAAACTGATCGTATAGACGTCAAATGTGTTTGCCTCGAACGGCAGCGCCATGGCGTCACCGACGACCCAATCGAGGCTGGTCGACATCTGCTCTGCTTCAGCGCGTTTTCGCCCTTCGACCAACATTTGCTCGGTCAGGTCAAGCACCGTGGCATGGCCATAACCCGCACGTTTCAAGAACCGGAAAGAGATATCACCCGTACCGCCAGCCACATCCAAAAGCCGCTGACCGGGGCGCGGGGCCAGCCAGTCCATCATCGCGTCTTTCCAAATCCGGTGCACACCGCCTGACATCACATCGTTCATGATGTCGTATTTGCTTGCGACCGAAGAAAAGACACCTTGGACGCGGCCCGCTTTTTCGTCTTCGCGGACGGTTTCGAACCCGAAATGGGTGGTGTTTTCAGGAGTGTCGGTCATGCGGGCTTGCCTATTGGTTTGTTACAAGACCTTATAGGCTGCCAAACGCGAATGACAATTGGACCAAATTGAAGCAGGGCGATGTCGCATAGTATCAAAATTCTGATCAATCTTGTGTGGTTCGCCTGTGCTGTTGGCGTATTTTATCTGATCGCGCTGATTCTGGCCGAAGATGTTGGCATGCCCGCGTGGGTGCCTTTCGATTATCACGCCGGATCGTGGCTTGCACTGTTTTTGCGGCTGTTTGGTGTGCTAATCATCACCCCTCCTGCCATTGCACTTCTCATTTCGATCATGCGCATTGGTGCGGATCAATCGCGTTGGCGGCTCTATCAGACTGCGCACGACAAATACCTTGTTCTACGGCTGCCTATAGGTGTGAAAATCGCGGGGATTGGTCTGTCGGGTCTTCTTTTTGTTGCGATCATTGGTGTGTTGATATGGCAGCAAGAGCCTTGGGGGGTTTGGCTCTTTGTGTCGCCACTGCTGTTGCTTGGCCTATATGGTATATCGGTGTTTAGCCTTATTAGGGTGGATTTTGACCAAGATCACATCATTGCAATGACGCCACTTTTTCGGTGGCAGCGCCATAGGTGGACAGAACTTGTCGAGGTTACGATCAACCGTGAATGGCAAGAACTTCGACTAAAATTCGAGGATGGCCGCATCGCGCGGGTTTCGACACTGTTTAACAATTTGCCTGATTTCATCGCCTTTATGCAGGCCAAGATAAAAGAGAACGAAGATGCCCGAACTGCCAGAGGTTGAAACCGTCAAAGCAGGCATAGCACCTGTGATGAAAGGCCACGTCATTGCGCAAGCACAGGTTAATCGCCCTGATCTGCGTTGGCCATTTCCCGACCGCATGGCAGAGCGATTGTCCGGCCAGCGCGTTCTAGGTTTGCGTCGCCGTTCCAAATATATCCTTGTGGATTTGGAAAGCGCCGAGACGTTGCTGATCCATCTGGGTATGTCAGGGCGTATGTTGATTTCGGGGCATACAGTGGGCGATTTCCACCATGTTCACCCTGCACCTGCCAAGCATGACCACGTGGTTTTCGAAATGGACAGCGGCGTGCGCATCACGTTCAACGATGCCCGCCGCTTTGGTGCAATGGATCTGATGCAGACAGCCACCCAAGATGATCACTGGCTGATCCGCGATCTGGGGCCAGAACCGTTGGGAAATGGATTCAATGAAAGCTATCTGATTTCGCGGCTTGCCGGTCGCAACACGCCGATCAAGTCTGCGCTGCTGGATCAGCGGATCGTATCGGGATTGGGTAATATCTATGTCTGCGAGGTTCTGTTCCGCGCAGGCATTCACCCCAAGCGCAAAGCAGGCCAGATCAGCGCTAAACGTGTCGCGAGTTTGGTGCCACTGATCCGCCAAGTGCTGTCCGAAGCGATTGCGGCGGGGGGGTCGTCGTTGCGCGATTATCGTCAATCCGATGGCGAACTGGGTTATTTTCAGCATGTTTTTCAGGTCTATGATCGCGAAGGAGAACAATGTGCAACTCACGGATGTGACAGAGTAATTCAGCGAATCGTGCAGTCCGGACGCTCATCTTTCTTTTGCCCGCAATGCCAAAGATAACTTGATCTGCCTGTGCGCTTTGTTAAGCCTTGGGGACTGACCAGCGGCAAAAGGGACAGCAGCATGGCCTATGACAAGATCATCGTCGATACGAGTGACTATATCACCACGATAACGCTTAACCGACCTGACGCGATGAATGCGCTTAATGGTGTGCTGCTTCGCGAGTTGTGCACCGCGCTTGAAGAGGCCGATGCGAGCGACAAGGTGCGCTGCATAATCATTACCGGTTCTGAAAAAGCATTCGCCGCCGGTGCCGACATTTCCGAGATGGCCGACAAATCGTTCGTTGAGATGTACACGCAGCGGTTCTTTGAAAATGAAACCGATCGATTTAATCGGACCCGTAAGCCAATTATTGCGGCCGTCGCGGGCTATGCGCTGGGCGGCGGTTGCGAGCTGGCCATGATGTGCGACTTCATCATTGCCGCCGAGAATGCCAAATTTGGTCAACCAGAGATTAATCTTGGCGTGATCGCTGGACTAGGTGGCACCCAGCGTTTGACGCGCTTTGTCGGTAAATCCAAATCAATGGATATGCACCTGACTGGCCGCTTCATGGATGCCGCCGAAGCAGAAAGCAGCGGGCTGGTCAGCCGCGTCGTACCAACAAAGAAACTGCTGGCCGAGGCGAAAGCTGCCGCCGAGAAAATCACGCAGAAATCGTTGATCGCTTCGATGGCTGCGAAGGATGCGGTTAACCGCGCTTATGAAACGACTTTAGCGGAAGGCTTGAATTATGAACGCCGGCTGTTTCATTCGCTTTTTGCGACCGACGATCAAACCGAAGGCATGGCGGCCTTTACCGAAAAGCGCGAGCCGCAGTTCAGGGATCGATAGCGGCGCAGTCACAAACACCACCAGATTTGCGCCTTATTAAGAACGTTTTCGTCTCACTTATTGGCAGACCTCGGTCGCGGCACTTCGCGGCGGGAGTTTGAAAACATGCCAATAGCGGGTTCGAAGATGTCAAAACCAAACAGCGTTTCGCTAAAATTTCTGTTTTCAACCAGCCTGACCCTCGTTTTTCTGGGCTCGCCGCTCGTCGCGAAAAACCACCAAAAGCTAGCGTTGACTGAAAGCTTCCAAGCATTGCACCAGTTTGAATTCGCAGGTTTTGTAAACGACGACGGGGCGGCCAATCGCATTGTCGCCGCCGAACGCCTGCGTTCACTTTCCCAAGAAGTCCCCGCCGCCGTATGCCATTTGCACAACAATATCGACGTCGATGAAGCTACAGAGGTCTTGGAATCCAGCGTTGCTGCATTTGATTTCATGGCCGATGCATTGTTGAACGGAAATGAAGATATCGGCATCATCGGAGCAGAGCAAAAACCTAAATCAATCGCCGAAATCGAGGCGCTGATAGAATCCTGGCAACCCGTTCGCATTGCCGCTTTGGCCGTTCTTTCAAATCCATTGGATGCTGATGCTGCGCAGATCGTGTACTCGTCCGACGACGATATGTTTGAGAAAACATATAGCCTGCTCACCCACATTGAGGGTGAATATTCAAACCCCACAGAGATTCTGCAATCGGATCTGATGTTGCTAGAAGTGTCCGGTCGCATGGCCGCATTGAGCCAGCGACTTGCCTTCGAAGCGTGCCTTGTCTGGTCAGGTGCTGGGAACGCCGAAGTCGTCGCTGATCTGCTTAAGACGATGGGCAACTTCGAGGCGTCCCGGACAGCATTGCATGAGGGTATGCCGGCGCTGGGTATCTTGCCGCCGCCCAACGCTGAAATTGCCGCGAAACTTGAAGAGATTTCCGATCACTGGGACGACGTACATGACGCGCTGACACTTGTCGCATCTGGCGCCGACATTCCTGTGCCAGAACGAGAGATACTTTATCATGATCTGATGACGAAGCTGCATCAGATAGAAGAGCTTGAAGAACTGTACCAAAACTACTCGAAGCGGATTTACTGATCCAAGAATTTACCATTGCGTTGCGACCCGTACTTCGGTATCCGCCCCGTCATACATGCGCGTGAGGCCCGCTCTGGCCAGAATCACCGGTTCGAAAACCCGGGGCTTGGGCTTATTGCGCTATTGAAATTCAGTATGACCCTTCATTGGGCCCAGTTAGGAACGAACACATGGCAAATTCACCACAGGCCAAAAAACGCGCGCGTCAGAACACAGCACGTTTTGCAGTTAACAAAATGCGCCGCTCGCGTATCCGCACATTCTTGCGCGCAGTTGAAGAAGCAATTGCTTCTGGCGATCAGGCAGCAGCAACCGCCGCTTTGAAAGCAGCACAGCCAGAAATCATGCGCGGTGTGACCAAAGGCGTGATGCACAAGAACACAGCATCACGCAAAGTGTCCCGTCTGGCAGCACGCGACAAAGCTGTTAGCTAAATCGTCTGATTCTGCCGCGAGGCACAAAAATAAAAGAGATCAAGCGCGTCCGAACAGGGCGCGCTTTTTTCATGCGGGTGTTGTGGCGCCGCGCAGAAATTGTGACATTTCAAAGGGCCGAGAGATTCTTTTCTGACAATCGATGAGTCAAGCGCGATGTTGTGTTGAACGGTGCCCAAACCAATTGCTAGTTTAGCGATGCGATTCACATCGTTCCGGGGGGACATGAGGGGGTTTGCAGAGAACTGACTGGGGCTGGCGCGTGATACCGCAAAGGCACCAAGGCGAAGATCTTTGTCGAACCTTATGCAATGATGAACAGGCAATAAGTAGCAACAAAGCTACATGTCTTTTCGAAGTTGTGTCTGCACCAAAGCTGGGGGCTGCTCCTTGGCAATGTTGTTGTTTGTGGACCTTTACTGCTGCCGTTCGGCATAGCTTTGCATCTATTGGATGCCAGGTTTTGTCGCAGCCACTGGTTATAGGTAAAAGACAAACCGCCTAGGCAAGGCAGCCTAGGCGATCCCGTCTTTTTGTCTCGGTCTATGTGACGTCAACGCTGGGCGCGTTGTAAAAATTTGAAGACCGTTTATGGGGACAAGAAGTTAGAATGACGAATGATATTTGGGCAAAGGTGTTGGGTGCGCTAAAGGGCACCGTAGGTGCAAGCAACTATTTTAGCTGGATCGCCCCACTCGAATTTGCGCAACTTTCAAGCGGTGTTGCGACCTTTGATGTCCCGACGAATTTCATTGGCAACTATGTGTCCCAGAACTTCGGTGACCAGATCATCTATCAAATGAATAAGGCTGGCGAAGACGTACAGCGCCTGCAGTTCCGCGTCCCTTCCCAAGCACGCCCATCTTTGACCCCTAAAACCGCACCACGTTCTAATGGCCGTGACGCATCGTCCGGGTCCCCGCTTGATGCCCGGTTTACTTTTGACACTTTCATTGTGGGTAAACCAAACGAACTGGCCCATGCGGCTGCCCGCCGTGTTGCCGAAGGCGGCCCTGTCACGTTTAACCCTCTGTTCCTTTATGGTGGTGTTGGCCTTGGCAAAACGCATTTGATGCACGCGATTGCACATGAGTTAAAGCAACGCTCGCCAGAGCTGAATGTGCTTTACCTTTCTGCCGAACAATTCATGTACCGCTTCATCACGGCTTTGCGCGAACGCAAGATGATGGATTTCAAACAGCTGTTTCGCTCGGTTGATGTGCTGATGGTTGATGATGTGCAGTTCATCGGAGGCAAAGACAGCACCCAAGAAGAGTTCTTTCATACCTTCAACGCGCTGGTGGATGCAGGAAAACAGATTATCATTTCAGCTGACCGCGCACCCGGCGAGATTAAGGACCTTGAAGAGCGGATTAAATCCCGTCTGCAATGCGGCCTAGTCGTCGACTTGCATCCCACCGACTATGAACTGCGTTTGGGAATTCTGCAGTCCAAGGTCGATGTTTATGCGGCCCAGTATCCAGAGCTTGAAATCGCTGATGGCGTTCTGGAATTTCTCGCACATCGGATTTCGACAAACGTTCGTGTACTCGAAGGCGCGTTGACCCGATTGTTCGCTTTTGCCTCGCTCGTTGGCCGCGAAATTACGTTGGACCTGACGCAGGACTGTCTGTCAGATGTCCTCAAAGCGTCTGATCGCAAAGTTACGGTCGAAGAAATCCAGCGCAAAGTGTCCGAGCATTATAATATTCGTTTGTCCGACATGATTGGCCCCAAGCGCGTGCGCAACTATGCCCGCCCGCGCCAGATTGCGATGTATCTGGCCAAGAAGATGACAAGCCGGTCCTTACCAGAGATTGGACGTCGTTTTGGTGGTCGTGACCACACAACTGTGATGCATGGTGTACGCCGGATCGAAGAATTGATGTCGCTTGATAGTCAGATCGCGGATGATCTTGAACTGCTGCGCCGCGCATTGCAGGAATAACTCAGCAAGAGGGTTGCAGAACGGGGCAGGCGCTTGACGCGGCCCCACCCTTCGTCAACAGTTCAACAAAATGCTTGAGGCGGTCGCGGAATAGGGTACATTCTGCGTCCG
>ENA-UOYD01000314-UOYD01000314.1-marine-metagenome-genome-assembly--contig:-NODE-314-length-11327-cov-2.677156_pt1 | contig 11327 bp, 7 predicted proteins | sample MGYA00238169_ERZ767097 | MGnify/ENA primary metagenome ERZ767097 (study PRJEB28937, sample SAMN06267346) | marine metagenome | isolation source: Columbia River Estuary | place: USA:Columbia River Estuary... | reverse complement strand
GGCAATAGTTTGTAGCTCATGTTCAGTTTCACCAAGGGGCGCGCCCGTACTGACCATAGCAGTTGCCACTAACCTTCAGTCCGCTATGCAAGAGATCGTCGAGCGTTTTACGGCGAAGCACGATATCAAGGTCGACGCGGCTAGTGGTTCATCGGGTGTGCTGACGGCACAAATTCAGCAAGGTGCACCCTTCGACGTGTTTGTATCTGCTAACATGTTTTATCCGAACTCTCTTAAGGAAAGTGGCTTGGTTCATGTATCGAATTTATCGGATAAATTTGTAAGTGATGTTACCGAAATTGTGAGTTTACACCAACAAGTAATTGTAAAAGTATTGGAAGTTGATGTTGCCCGCAAGCGCATTCAACTGTCTATGAATTATAAAAACTAATTTTTTTAATAATAATTAAAGATTAAGAAGCCAATAATTAATGGGATTACAACGGTAAAAGCCCAAAACTTAATTTGTTTTATTCTTTCTTTTTTTGCTTCTTTTTGAACCTTCAGTTTAAATTCTTCAAGTTCTTTTGATGAAAGTTTTGGAAAAATGTATCCAGTTTTGTTCAGTGAAATATGTGAATAATCATTTCCTCCTTTAAACTTTCTGCTACGCGCATCTTTTAAAGCAGTATTTTGCTTTATGCGGTTCATCATATCGTTTACATGTCCACCAAAACTCATTGTTGTTTATCGTTTAGTTTCACATTTAAATTAGGAATTCCCACCAATTCAAAAGTAGCCGAAGCAAGAATTACCTTGTCGTTGGTATCATTTATTTTATTGTAAATATTGGTAAATAATTCATTTTTTGTAAGCCTTCTTTTTTTATAATCAACAATGTATCTCAAGTTAAATTCAATCCAATTATCGGTTAATTTAAGGGTAAGTGTTGGGGTAATAATAGCATCTTCAATCATATACTTTTGCACCATATGTTGCCAGTGTTTTTTAGCAAATTCAGCATAAGAAGCCAATGAGTTTTTGGCTTCATTCAAAATAATTTCTTTGGCTAAAACAATATCTGAACCATATTTTATAGGCAAATTTATTTCATCCCAAACAAATGGAAAATCAGTTGAATAATTGTGAACACTTCCTTTAAAAATAAAGGAATTGCTAATTTGCACAATGCGACCGCTGTAATTATCGCTGCTCACCCAATTACCAATTTCCATTAAGGTGGTTTTTGTAATACCAATATCAATAACATCGCCTTTAACGCCATTCATTTCAATTCGGTCTCCAGGTTTGTAAATATTTGTGCTAAAAATGGCAAACCATCCAGCAGTACTTAAAATAACTTCTTGCAAGGTAAAGGCAATTCCGGCACTTATCAATCCAATTGAAACTGTAAAATATTGAACTTTTCCTGTAAAAGAAATAATAGTTAACAAAATAATAAGGGCGTAACTAATAAGACTTATAATTTTTTTTGCACGATATCGGGTAGTGTTATCTATGACTTTTTTATTAACTCTTTTTCGTATAAGCCAAGAAGTTAAAATAATAAGAGCAATCCAAAATGCAAATTGCAGCAGCACGAATAGCAACGCACCAGATTCTTCAATTTTAAAACTCTGTATAAATTCGTTTAGCTTTTCCATTTTATTTAAATCACTATTAAAGATACTGAATTTTTGCTAAAATTTAAATTGTTTTAATACTGCCATTTTAGAAATTTATAATTTGTAAAAATTGTTACTGTATAAGGATAAAAAATCTGTTAAATTTGTTGAGATAAAAATTAAAAAAATTATGACAAATAAGATAGAATTGAGTTGGAAAGGACAAATGTTGTTTGAATCTGTTGCGCCTGAAGGGAATGTAATGATTGATGCTGCAGAAGAAGTTGGAGGGCAAGGAAAAGGCTTGCGTCCAAAGGCATTGATGCTAACTTCATTAGCAGGTTGTTCTGCCATGGATGTTGTTTCATTGTTAAAAAAAATGCGTGCAGAAGTAGATGATTTTAGAATTGAAGTTATAGCCAATTTAACCGATGAACACCCTAAATTTTACGATAAAGTTCATGTGATTTATCGTTTTTATGGAAGTGATTTTAAAAAAGATAAAATTGAAAAAGCTGTAAATCTGTCTGTTGAACGTTATTGCGGCGTTATGGAAATGTTTAGAAAATTTGCTGAAGTAACTACTGAAATTTTATACATAGAACAATAGATTTTTTACTTATTTTTGAGGAAAAGTTATGAAATGCGTTGGAAATTAAAACCTGAAACCGATCCTCAAATTACGTTAAATCTAGCACAAGAATTAAGCATAGATTTTACGTTGGCCAAACTGTTGGTGCAACGTGGAATTGAATCTTATGATCAAGCAAAAGCTTTTTTCCGTCCTGATTTAAATGATTTGCACAATCCATATTTAATGAAAGATATGGATAAAGCAGTGGCAAGAATTGAACAAGCCATTGCAAACAATGAAAATATTTTAGTCTATGGCGATTATGATGTTGATGGAACAACTTCGGTTTCATTAATGTCGTCCTATTTAAAAACATTGCATCCAAACATTGCTACCTATATTCCAGATCGTTACGCTGAAGGTTATGGGGTTTCTTTTCAAGGAATTGATTATGCTGAGGACAATGATATCACCTTAATTATCGCCTTAGACTGTGGTATAAAAGCCATTGATAAAGTTGAATATGCTACAAAAAAAGGCATCGATTTTATTATTTGTGATCATCACCGTCCTGGAAATCAAATTCCAAAAGCAGTGGCAGTTTTAGATCCAAAACGGGAAGATTGTGAATATCCTTACAAAGAATTATGTGGTTGTGGTGTTGGTTTTAAACTCATTCAGGCTTTAACAGAAAAAAGAGGGGAAACCATTGATGATTTAATTTCATATTTAGATTTGGTAGCCATTGCTATTGCCGCAGATATTGTTCCAATCACAGGTGAAAATAGAATTTTAGCTTTTTATGGTTTACAAGTAATAAACACAAATCCAAGAAACGGTATCAAAGCGATGATTCATCAGCTTAAAAAAAATGAATTAACCATTACTGATGTCGTTTTTATAATTGCACCAAGAATTAATGCAGCAGGCAGAATTAAACATGGAAATGACGCTGTTGAATTGTTAACGGAACTGGATTTTAATGCAGCTTTAAAATTTGCTACTGAAATTGAGATAAATAACAACGACAGAAAAGATTTAGATAAAGCTATTACTTCTGAAGCTTTACAGCAAATAGAAGAACATCATGAACAACAAAATTTTTCAACTGTTGTTTATAGCGAAACTTGGCATAAAGGAGTTATTGGAATTGTGGCTTCTAGACTTATAGAAACCTATTACCGTCCAACACTGGTATTTACAAAAAGCGGCGATAAATTGGCTGCTTCAGCACGTTCGGTTAAAGGATTTGATGTGTACAACGCCTTAGAGGCGTGTTCAGAATTTATTGAACAATTTGGAGGACATAAATACGCTGCCGGTTTGACCCTAAAGGAAAAAGACTATAAAAACTTCAAAAAGAAGTTTGAAGAAGTAGTGAAAAAGACGCTGCCAGAAGAATTAAGAACGCCTGAAATTTCAATTGATACTGAAATTAGTTTAACCGAAATTACACCAAAATTTTTCAGAATCATGAATCAGTTAGCACCTTTTGGGCCTCAAAATATGAGACCTGTTTTTATGGCTAGTGGTTTACGGGACAATGGATATGGAAAAAAAGTGGGTGAAGATGAAACCCATTTAAAATTGAATATTTTTGAAGGTTCAAATAAGGCAACATTCAACGCCATTGGTTTTAGCATGGGAGATAAATATCCGATTGTTCAAAATGGAAAATCTTTTAAAGTAACATTTAATATTGATGAAAATCACTGGAACGGCAATACTTCACTTCAATTATTATTGAAAGATTTACAGGAAGAATAAGTTAATCTGAAAAGTAAAAAAGCAGTTTGAAAAGATATTAAAACTTGTATTGTTAAACTGAGCTTGTCAAAGTTTATATATTTCGACAAGCTCAATATGATATCTAATTTAATTTGCTTCCTTTTCTCGAATCAAATACATGTAAATTGGATAATGGTCGCTATAGCCGCCAATAAAATCAGTACTTGAAAAGCTTCTAAAAGGATAACCTTTATAGGTTCCCGTTTGTGTGGTTAAATATTGTGGGTTAAAAACCATTACTTTATACATTTTAAAAGTAGCATAATCATAATCGTTTGCTAATAATGGAGAAGTCACCATAATTTGATCAAAAAAGTTGATATTATCTCTGTAAACCAGGGTGTTTTCACCTCGTTTAAACATGTTTTCTGTAGGATTGTAAATATCACCATCCAAAACATCTTCTTTATCTGCTTTTGTTTTTAAAACTTCTTTTAGACTTGTATTTATTGGGTCGTCGTTTAAATCGCCCATAATTATAATTTTTGCATTTGGCTCGTTTTCACGAATTTTTTTAATGATTTCAGTATTTAAATAGGCTGCTTTTTCTCTTTTATTACGGCTAGCTTCCTCTCCACCTCTTCTTGATGGCCAGTGATTGACAATAATATGCACCAATTCATTATTTAAATAACCCGAAACCAATAATTGATCTCTTGTGTAAATTCGCATTCCGGTTTCATCCCACAAACGCAATTCAAAAGTCTCATGATGGGTTGGATTAAAATATGCCGGCTGATATAAAAAACCTACATCGATTCCTCTTAAATCGGGGGAATCATAATGAATAATCTCGTATTTTTTGTTTTTCAAATAGCTAGTTTGTACCAAATCTTCCAAAACTTTCCTGTTTTCAACTTCAGCAACCCCTAAAATTACCGGACTATTATGAGATTCTGCCAAGCCAATTTCAGAAATTACTTTAGCCATATTATTTAGTTTTTGCTCATATACGGCTTCCTTATTTCCTTTAATTAGCATAATCGGACTCGATTCATCATCAATTAAAGTATCGTTTTCTGTGTCAAAAAGGTTTTCTAAATTGTAAAAGGCAACAGTTCTAATTTCATATTGTTTTTGAGCAAAACCAGAAAAACTTACAAATAGGAGCGTTAAAAAAAGTACTGAAAATTGTTTCATGCAAATGAATTTTTTATAAGAGCAAATGTACTAACAAAGTTTGAGATTCAATAAAATTAAAATTGAGGATATGATAAATATTTTACTAAATAATTAGAATATGATAAAAATCATATATTTTATTTGAAATATATTTTAATATTGGCTTGCTATATTGTTTAATAATCAAATTGCTATGAATAATAAACAACAATTTTTTGCGGCTTTCGTGTTGTGCTCATTATTTATGGGTTACAGTCAAACTACCCTTTTTGAAGGGGATATTGCCATTATTGGAATTGATACTTCTTCAGAAGATTTCATGTTTGTCACTTTTGTACCACTTAGTGCTGGTACTCAAATTTATTTTACAGATGAAGAAGCTGTTGGAACTTATACTATTGGAGCAGGTGAAGGCACTGTTTTATATACAGCTCCCATTGGTGGGGTTGAAGCTGGTTCGGTAATCTCGTATATCACCAATGTTTCAGATTTTAGTATTACTTTAGATGGCAATATTTTATTGTTAAACTCAGGAGATGGTATTATTGCTTATCAAGGACCTTCGGTAGGTAACGTTGCCACTTTTTTACACGCTGTAGGAAAATCAGTCGATGATGTTGGTACTTTTCCAAATGGATTTTCAAATTATGTCATTATTGGAGGTGCTAATGGTGAATATTACAATGTGCGATCTGGAGAAACGGCTTCTTTTTATTTAAATGCCATTAATAATAGTTCAAACTGGTCAACAAGTAGTGGAAGCGTTTTGCCTTTTGATCTTACTTTTTTCACTTCTGAAATATTGCCAATAGTTTCTTGTTCAGAATTATTTATTTCAGAATATGTTGAAGGTAGTTCATACAATAAATATATAGAAATATACAATCCTACCAATAAATCAATTACGCTTACTGGAAATTACGCCATTCAAGTTTATTCTAATGGGAAAAATTCCACAATTCCCATTAATTTAGTGGGGACTATTGAAGCTTATGATGTTTTTGTAATTTCTCATCCAAGTGCTACTTTAGGAATTATAGTTAATCAAACATCGAATTCTTTAGATTTTAACGGAGATGATGCTGTTGCTTTGGCAAACACTGAAACCATTATAGATTTGGTTGGTAAAATTGGTAACATCAAAAATTTTGCGGAAAATATTGGCTTAAAAAGGAAAAGCCATATCAAAAGTCCTACAATAATTTATGATGTTTTAGAATGGGACAATTTAATTATTGATGATGTTTCAAATTTAGGCGATCATTTAGGTGATTGTGGCTTAGTTTGTCCATTCTTAGAAGCAACTACTTGGAATGGTACTAATTGGAGCAATGGAAATCCGGATAAAACTACAACCGCTTTTATAAATGGTGATTATAATACAGCAACTAACGGCATTTTTGAGGCTTGTTCTTTGGTTATTAATTCGGGTTTTGTATTGACAATTTTCAATTCAACGTTTGTTGAAATAGAAAACAATGTTTTTGTGAAAGGCTCAATTATACTAGAAACGCAAGGCTCATTTGTTCAAAATAATGATGACGGAATTTTTAAAATAAAACATGGTGGAATTACACAAGTTCATAAAACCACTGCACCTGTAAATGCCTGGTATGAATACACCTATTGGAGCAGTCCGGTAGCTAATGAAACTGTTGGTGTCGCTTTAGGAGCAGCGCCGTCAAACAGACGATTTTGGTACAATGCACAAAACTATTTGGATGCAACAGCCGAGACTGGAAATAACAATGCCGTAATTACAGGTCAAGACGATATAGATGATAACGGAAATGATTGGCAATATGCCGCTGCAAATGACATCATGATTCCTGGAGTTGGTTATGCAGCTACACAATCTTCAGCTTCATTTGCAGGTGTGGGTGCGCAATACAACTATACTTTTACAGGTCCTTTTAATAACGGCATTATTTCAGTGCCTGTGTATAGAAATGATAGTGAGCTACTTGACACTAACTGGAATTTTATTGGAAATCCATATCCTTCAGCAATTAGTGTTGACGCCTTTTTTAATGAAAATGTTTATAGTTTAAATTCAAATGGTGTACTTGATGGTGCTATTTATTTGTGGTCTCAAGACACCCCACCTTCAAGTGTAGCAAATGGCAATGAGCAATTAAATTTTGCGCAATCTGATTATGCCATTATCAACGGAATTGGTGCAATTGCGGCACAAAACCCAGGAGGGGATGGCATGATTCCAAATAGATTTATACCGTCAGGCCAAGGGTTTTTTAATTCTTTTTCAAATGCCGCCAATGCAACTGTTGTTGCAGGTACTATTAAAAAAGGCACTGTAATTTTTAACAATGCCATGCGCGTAAAAGGAGAAAACAAGCAATTTTTTAAAACAGCTAAAGAATTTAAAACCAATAATACAGTGAATAAAATTTGGATTGATTTAACTTCTAATAACGGGGTTTACAGTCAAATATTAATAGGTTATGTTGAAGGTGCTACCGATGGTTTTGATACTTCATTTTATGACGCAACGCGCAATTTGTCTGCAGGTGCAGCTTCAATTATTTATTCTTTAATAGATGGAAATAATCGAAAATTGGCCATTCAAGGGAAATCAATTTTAAGTATGAATTTAGACGAAGAAATTAAAATTGGTTTTTATACCAGTATAAAAAAATTAACCACCTACACTTTAAATGTATCAAAAATTGAAGGGGATTTTTTTAGCGAGAATACTATTTATTTAAAAGATAATTTATTGGGAATTATTCATAATTTATCTGAATCTAGTTATTCTTTCTCTTCAGAAATAGGAGAATTTAACAGTCGATTTAAAATTCTTTTTAAGAATAAAACATTGGGAACAAGCAATTATTTTTTAACGGAAAAAGAGGTTATAATTAAAGAAATAGATAATGAATTTTATCAGATTTCTGTACCTATAAATTGGACCATTAAAAAATTAGAAATTATTGATGTTTTAGGAAGGACAATTTACAGTTCTATAGGAACAGGTTCTTCAGTAATTTATGAAGTGTCAAAGTTGAGTAATTCTATCTATTTAATGAAAGTGACCTTACAAAATGGGGGAGTTGTAATAAAAAAAGCTATAAAAAAATAATGAACTGGTATTGTTTTTTCTAAAATAGAAAAATTCAATACTAAAAAAAAATTGCAAATGAGAACAGTAATTATTACTGCTATAATTTTTTTGTGCTATTCTCAAAAAAATATAGCGCAATCTTCAGTAAAAGGAATTGTAGTTAATGCGATTTCTGAAGCACCTTTAAATAAGGTTTTAATACAGGTAAAAAGTTCAAATTTTATTGTTAAAACCAATAGCGCAGGTTTTTTTAACATTCATAGTTTAGAGCCGGGAAGTTATTTACTTCAGCTGATTTTTGAAGGATATCAATCACAACATATTCCAGTTGCTATTTTTGAAAACAAGGAATACGATTTGGGTGTTATCTATTTAGAGCCTGCTGTTCCTGAATTTACCGACACAAGTATTGTTTTGTTAAATGATAATGATTTATCAGATGATGGAGATCGTAGTTCGGGTTATGTCTCAGGAGTATTTCAATCTTCAAAAGATGCTTATTTAAAAATGGCTGCCTATAATTTTAGTCAGGTTTGGTTTAAAATTCGGGGATATGATTCCAGTCAGGGAACTATTTTAATAAATGGTGTTGAAATGAATAAATTATATGACGGAAGGCCACAATGGAGCAATTGGGGAGGTTTGAATGACGCTTTTAGAAATCAGCAATTTACAACTGGAATTTCACCAGCAGCATATGCTTTTGGGGGTGTTTTGGGAACTACTAATTTCAGTGTTCGTGCTTCTGATTATCAAAAGGGAGGGAAAGCATCTATGGCTTCAACCAATAAAAGTTATACAGGGCGTTTTATGGCAACCTTTGCAACGGGTTTAACAAGTAATAATTGGGCTTTTGTAGGTTCCGGATCGTACCGATTTGCTCAGGAAGGCTATTTTGAGGGGGCGACTTATAATGCCTGGTCGGGGTTTTTTGCTGCTGAGAAAAAATTGAACGGATTGCATAGTTTTAATTTCACAACATTTGTAGCATCTAATAAAAGAGGGAAATCTTCGGCAAACACACAGGAGGTTTATGATTTAAAAGGGTATCAATACAATGCTTATTGGGGAAATCAGGAAGGGGATAAAAGAAATTCAAGAATGAAAGAAATTATGGAACCTGTAGTGATGCTTAGCCATTATTTTAATAATGATAAAACAGCAATAATTTCAACTTTTTCATATCAGTTTGGACATATTGGAAATAGTAGATTAGGTTATTTTAATGCGCCAAATCCCGACCCAACCTATTGGAAGTATTTACCGAGTAATTATCTTCGTTTTGAAGATGATTTAGATTTTTCAAATGCATATTTGGCAGAACAGGAATTCAAAAATAACGGACAAATAAACTGGTCAAATTTATATCAGACAAATGCTGATAAAGGCAATTCGTTGTTTTATTTGTACGAAGACAGGGTTGATGATTCTCAACTTTCTTTTAATTCTATTTTAAATACCAGTTTTAATGAAGATTTCCAGCTAAATGCAGGCCTGTCATTCCAAAATTTGGTATCAGAAAATTATGGGAATATGCTCGATTTATTGGGCGGTACTGGTTTTGTAGATTTAGATCAATACGCAAAGGGTGATGCGCAACAAAACGACTTAAATTTTCCAAATAGGGTTGTTGGAGTTGAAGATAAGTTCCAGTACCATTATAATATTAACGCGTCTGTTTTAGGTGCTTTTGCACAGTTGCAATATGTGGGTAAAAAAAATGAATATTTTGCAGCTATCAATTTTAAAAACAGCAAATTTCAACGTGAAGGCTTTTATAAAAATGGAACTTATCCAAACAGTTCTTTGGGGAAAAGTGAGCAACAAGTTTTTTCAAACATAAGCGTAAAAGGAGGTTATACGTATAAATTTAATGGAAGGCATTTGGCAACGCTCAATGCAGGATATTTGTCAAATGCACCAACCATTCGCAATACATTTTCAAATTCAAGGGTTAATAACAATATTACACCTGATTTAACAAATGAAAAATTTTTAACAAGCGATATATCCTATTTGTATAGAGCGCCAAAATTTCAGGGTAGAATCACTGGGTTTTATACGAAAATTAGCAATGTTATAGAAACTGCTTTTCTTTTTGCTGAAGGGTTGCAAGGTGATGGAGCCGATTTTGTAAATGAAATTGTTACAGGTATAGATAAACTTCATATGGGTATAGAATTAAGTGCGTCATATCAAGTAACAGCAACAGTTGGTCTTATTGCCGGAGGTTCTTTTGGTCAATTTAATTACAATAACAATCCGAAATTGTACTTAGAATCTGATAATTTTGAAGCTGAAAATTCTGATTTTGGCACTTCTTATTTAAAAAATTATCGTGTAGCGGGCACACCACAACAGGCTTATTCTCTTGGTTTTGAGTATCGCGACCCGAAATATTGGTGGTTTCAAATAAATGCAAATTTATTAACCCATAATTATTTAGATATTTCGCCATTATTGCGAACTAATAATTTTTATTTAGATGCTGATGGCGTTCCATTTGTGGACAACGATACAGGTGTGCAAGTAACACAAGAACAAGTAGATACATTATTAGCTCAAGAAAAATTTGCTGATGCTTTTTTAGTGAACATGGTTGGCGGTAAATCATGGCTAAAACACCAAAAGTACTTTGGATTTTTTATTGGAATTAACAATGTCTTTGGCGACTTATTTAAAACGGGAGGTTATGAGCAGCCAAGAAATGCTAATTACCCTGAATTAAAACAAGACAAGCAATTATCCAAACCTATTTTTGGGCCAAAATATTGGTATGGTAATGGCGCTTCCTATTATATAAACATATATGTTAGAATTTAAAAATTTAAAAATGAAAAGAGCTATAATTTTAAAAATAATCGTATTGGGCTTCCTTTTTTCAGCCTGTGTAAAAGATTCAGATTTTTCTACGCCATCAGTTGAATGTAATGAGCCTGAAATTATCGTTACCAACACTATTCAACAGGTAAAAGAAATGTACAGGTATGGTGGTGCTACAGTTATTGAAACTGAAGTGGTTATTGAAGGTTATGTTATTTCAAGTGATGAATCTGGAAATATTTATAAAGTTATTTCTATTCAAGACAAACCCGAAAATCCAACTTCAGCCATAAAAATTGCCATTAATGAAACCGATTTGTATACCAAATACAATGTTGGAAGAAAGATTTTTATAAAATTGAAAGGTTTGGCT
>ENA-UOYD01000312-UOYD01000312.1-marine-metagenome-genome-assembly--contig:-NODE-312-length-11398-cov-3.158908_pt1 | contig 11398 bp, 7 predicted proteins | sample MGYA00238169_ERZ767097 | MGnify/ENA primary metagenome ERZ767097 (study PRJEB28937, sample SAMN06267346) | marine metagenome | isolation source: Columbia River Estuary | place: USA:Columbia River Estuary... | reverse complement strand
TGATCAAGCAACAAAAAACGGGGTGACAGATTTTGATTGGATTGGGTTATCTTATTATCCAATCTGGTCAGATTTTAATTTAAATAACTTAGCGACGCCATTATCCACTTTAATAACAACTTATAAAAAGCGCTTGATGATTGTTGAAACCGCTTATCCTTTTACACTTGAAGATGCTGATAGTGCCAATAATATATTAGGTAGTGACGCGCTTATTGACGGGTATCCAGCCACTCAACAAGGTCAATTAAATTATCTGAACAGATTAAAAACAATTATTGAAAGCGTTGGTGGAGAAGGTTTAATTTATTGGGAACCAGCCTGGGTCTCAACAGACTGCAGCACGCTTTGGGGTCAAGGTTCCCATTGGGATAACGCCACCTTATTTGACCATGACTATAAGACTACTTTAGGCATGCAATTTTATAATGGATCATTACAATAGTAACTCATGAGATATTTTAAGCATATATTATTTCTTCTCTGCATTATAACTTCTTTCGGAACGCTTAAAGCACAAACTAGAGACGTCATCACACTAAAAAAAGGATGGAAATTTAATAAAGGAAACCACCCTGAAGCCATAAAAAGTAACTTTGATGATTCTCATTGGGAAGATGTTTCTGTTCCTCATGATTGGGCCATTTATGGGCCTTTTAATAAAGACATCGACAAACAGGTTGTTGCCATTGAACAAAACGCTGAAGAGGTAGCTTCAGAAAAAACAGGAAGAACTGGTGCTTTACCATATATTGGAGAAGCCTGGTACAGACATACGTTTTCATTACCAAATTTCAATGCTAATAAAAAAGCGATTATTCTATTTGAAGGAGCCATGAGCCAGCCAGAAGTATTTATTAATGGTCAAAAAGTTGGGGAGTGGAAATATGGTTATGCTTATTTTTATTTTGATATTACTGATTACATATCTACAACTCAAGAGAATACATTAGCTGTGAAGTTATCCAATCAAGGGGAGTCTTCAAGATGGTACCCAGGAGCAGGATTATATAGAAACGTCCGCATTATTATAAAAAACAAGGAAAGCATTGACCAATGGGGAACGTTTATTACAACACCCTTAATTACTCAAGAAATAGCTAAAGTTAATATTAAAACCAAAGTCTCTGGAAAAAATTTAAGAATAGTGACTACTATTCTTGATGCTGATGGCAACGAGGTTAATTCTAATGAAACTGCTGAACTTTTCGACAATGAATTCGAACAAAATATAGCTGTTAATAATCCAAATCTTTGGAGTCCTGAATCCCCATATCTATACACATCTGTTTCTCGATTATATGCCGGAAACGACTTAAAAGATGAGATAACAAAACGTTTCGGAATTAGACAAATTGAATACAACCAAAAGACCGGATTTAGTTTAAACGGAGAGATTACTAAGTTTAAAGGCGTTTGCTTACACCATGATTTGGGGCCCATTGGTGCCGCCGTCAACAAATCTGCTTTAAGACGCCAATTACGTATTTTAAAAGACATGGGGTGTAATGCGATACGAAGTTCTCACAACATGCCTTCTATGGAACAATTAGAGCTTTGCGATGAAATGGGTTTTATGTTTTTAGCCGAAAGTTTTGACGAATGGGCAAAACCAAAAGTAAAAAATGGCTATAATCTTTATTTTGAAGCATACGCTGAAAAAGACGTTGTTAATTTAGTGAGAGCTACCCGAAATCATCCATGTATTGTTATGTGGAGTTCCGGTAATGAAGTTCCAGACCAATGGGGAGCCGAAGGTGTTAAACGTGCCAAATGGTTACAGGATATTTTCCATCGTGAAGACCCTACTAGGCCTGTTACGGTTGGCATGGATCAAGTAAAAGCGACTATGGAATCTGGGTTTGGAGCTTTGCTGGATGTTCCAGGTCTAAATTATCGCGTGCATCTCTATGAGGAAGCCTATGAGAAATTTCCCCAAGGGTTTATTTTAGGGTCAGAAACTGCTTCTACAGTAAGTTCACGTGGTATTTATAAGTTTCCTGTTGAAAAAGCCAGCATGAAAACCTATGATGACTTTCAGTCATCGTCTTACGATTTAGAATATTGTAGCTGGTCCAACTTACCAGATGATGATTTTGTATTACAAGATGATAAACCTTGGGTGATTGGTGAATTTGTTTGGACAGGTTTTGATTACTTAGGAGAACCCACACCTTATGATGGGGCTTGGCCATCACGAAGTTCCTATTTCGGCATCAATGACTTGGCGGGTTTACCAAAAGACAGATACTATTTATATCGAAGTCGATGGAATACTAAAGACGAAACCTTACATATTTTGCCACATTGGAATTGGGAAGGACGCGAAGGCAAAACAACACCCGTTTTTGTATACACAAGCTATGATAGTGCCGAATTATTTTTGAATGGAAAGAGTTTGGGAATTCAAAAGAAAAATAATGATACCAAACAGAATAGATATCGCTTAATGTGGATGGATGTACGATATGAACCTGGAACATTAAAGGTCGTTGCGTTTGATAAAGATGGCAATCCCGCTTCTGAAAAAGAAATTAAAACTGCTGGAAAACCTCATCAAATAGTTCTTGATCCTGATGTAAAAACCATCAAAGCGAATGGCGAGGATTTATGTTATGTAACGGTTTTTGTAGTTGACAAAAATGGCAATCCGTGTCCTACGGCTACAAATCAATTAACATTCAAAGTAAAAGGAGAAGGCACATTTAGAGCTGCTTGTAACGGTGACGCCACGTCTCTTGAATTATTCCATTTACCAACTATGAAATTATTTAGCGGCAAACTGGTAGTACTTATTCAATCTACAGAAGACGCTGGTAATATTGAATTATCTGTTTCTGGTAAAGGATTAAAAAAAGGAAACATTTCTTTGAGGTCTTTTAAATAAAAAAGCCTCTTGTTTCCAAGAAGCTCTTTTTTTTATAAACTCAGGAATTTTTATGACTCATCAATCAATTGTTTTTCCAAATCTTCCAGAGATACACCTTTAGTTTCTGGCATCACATAAATGACCCAAATTAGTTGAAATACCATCATAACCGCAAATATCATAAACATAGCACCCGCGCCAATATTCGCTATTAAAAGCGGCACAGAAGCAGGAATAATAAAAGCAAGCACCCAATGCGTTGATGTGCCAATAGACTGGCCGTAAGACCGTACATGGTTTGGGAAAATTTCTGAAATAAATACCCAAATCACCGAACCTTGTCCAATGGCATGAGCACCAATAAACACAAATAAAGATATTGGGACTACCATACCTGACCAACTATAAAAGAATGCCAGAGCCACAAAAAGCAATGAAATAATATATCCTATTGAACCGATGATCATTAATTTTTTTCTTCCTATTCTGTCAATAAAATACATTCCTAAAAGCGTGAATATTAAATTGGCCACACCAATACCTATACTTCCTAAAAGCGCCGCTTGATCAGCTAATCCTGCTTCAACAAAAATGCGTTTTGAATAATAGAGAAAGGCATTAATTCCTGAAAATTGATTAAAAAGAGCAATAGCAAATGCTAACAATATGATTCGCTTATACTTTTTTTGAAAAACGGATTCCTCGGGTTTACTTTTATCCAATGCCAGAATGTTGGCAACCACTTCATCCGGATTTGAATCTGGATTAATGAGTTTAATGATTTTTTTTGCCTCTTCAGTTCTGTTTTTTATAATGAGCCATCTAGGACTCTTAGGCACCATAAACACCATAATTGTATAGATAAAAGCAGGAACTGCTTCAATTCCTATCATCCATCTCCAACTATTATTTTCAATCAAAATACTTATTACATAGTTAGAGACAAAAGCTACGAGGATACCAAAAACAATATTAAATTGATAGGTTGCCACCAGTTTCCCTCTGTTTTTAGCTGAAGCAATTTCAGAAATATAAGCAGGAGCTGCTATTGTAGATGCACCAACACCTAAGCCACCAATAAATCTAAAAACTCCAAAAACCCATGGATCATTAGCCAGCCCAGAACCAATCGCCGATATGGTATATAGTATTCCAATCCATATTAAGGTGTTTTTTCTGCCAATGATATTGGTTGGATAACCCCCCAAAAGGGCGCCGAAAATGGTTCCAAAAAGTGCAGATCCAACGACTATGTAACCATGAAAATAATCATTACTACCAAAGAGTTCATAACTACCCCACATTTTTTGAAGTGTCTGCTCTGCCCCACTGATAACAATAGTATCAAATCCAAATAAAAAGCCTGCAAGGGCTACAGTAATTGACCATACAATTATTTTGTTATTCATAATTTAAATTGGATTAGTTGGTTCGTATTCATTTTAAAAAAGCTGTTCCGGAGGCATCAGATTATTTAGTTTTTCTCTATAACTATTATGTAATAATGATAAACCATATTGGTAAGAGGCATTCATCCATCCAAATCCTTCCTGTGTAATATACTCAAAATCAGTTCCAACGTTACCATATTCCGCAAATACTTTATGAGTAGCTTCTACTACATCATATTTTTCAGGTATGGTCCCATTATAATCCACTGCATTTTTGGTAATCATGAATAACCATCTGTAAATTAATTCTTGTGCTTCATTTATATAACCATAGTTAAACAGGCCTTTCCAAATCATCATTTGATGTGGTGCCCAACCATTAGGATAATCCCATTGCCGCTGTGGTCTGTTTTCATTAATATCACCTCTGCTTCTTTTGGTACTACCGGCAATTCCTCCTTGTTCCTTTAACATAGGAATTGCTTTATGTATAAGTTTTTGGGCTTGTTCATCGGTACATAGTTTAGCCCATAAAGGGGCCAGGGTTGTTGCCGCCACAAAATTAGATTGTGATTTTGTCTTTTCATTATAATCAAAATACAACCCTTCTTCTTCATTCCAAAGATATTTGTTTACAGCATGTCGTCTTGCCTTTGATTTTTCTTCCCAATAGGATGTGGTATAGCTTTCAAAAAGGCCATTAAATTCATGTTTAATGACTTCTGCAAAATCAGTTTCATATTTGTATAACATGGCATTGAGTTCCACAACATTTAAATCAGCACAAATCTTTTCAATTCTATAAGACGTATCATGACCCGATTCACGAACCGTTCTGTCATGAACAAAATAGGCGTCTAAATCTATATTTATAATATTACCTTCGGCATATCCCTTTTCATAATCTCGAACAGATATTTTTGCCTTATCGGCATACCGTTTTAATATGGAATCAAAATGACCAACCTCACATTCTGGCGGAAAACCTAAGCCTTCAGCAAGATATCTGTTCAGACCATTTTCAGTCAAACGTTTTCCCTGCACCATCCAAACCGTTTCATATTCTTTAATAGCCGTTTTTAGGTGATTTTGTAACCATGTTTTATCCTTAGTTATTTCAAAAACTTCTCTGATTAAACTGGAATAAAATGGTGGTTGTGTTCGGGTTAAATAATACGATCTGTTCGCATTTAAAATTTTACCATAATGTTCAATTTCATATTGAAAATTATCAGCCATGCCTTTAGCCAAATCCACTTTACCATCAATTAATAGTCCAATAGACTCAAAATAACTGTCCCATCCGTACATTTCATTAAATCGTCCGCCAGGAACCACAAAAGGAACTCCTATAGTTTTATCTCCTGCCGATTCCAATTTTAATGATAAAATCCCAGGTTGATTATTAATAGACTTAACAAACGCCGGCGTTATAACTTCAGGAAGTTTAAAAGTTTCAATAGGCAATTTAGCTTCTAACCCTTTATAATAATTATAAGCGAACAGATCATTAAAAGACACATAAATACGCAGTTTATCAGAAGCTAATGACTCATTTTTAGTATCATGAATTAGGCTTATAATACCTTTTTCATCCATCGTTCTGGTGAGCCCATTCCAATAATAGTTTTTAATCATTTTTGAAACTCTCTCCACCGGTCTTTCTTCAATAACTTCAGTATTTATTGAAGCTAGTTCCAAGCCATTATTTTTAGCAATAACCAATTCTTGCAGTAAATTAGAAAGGTGATAGGTACCTGTTACTGTATATGTTTCTCCGGAAATTGAGACCAGATTAAAAGCTTTTGGCCCTTTATCTTCAATGGTGATTTTTTTATCCTGATCAGTATCTTCCTGAGTCAGAAGTTGGCTTAAACAGGTTTCAATATTAATTTTTAAAATCATGATTCTTTTAATGCATTTTTCTTTGAAATTCTATCAATTAACAACACAAATATTATTAATAGTACCATGGGAATTAAAAGAAAATAAAAAGCTTTTGCGCCTCCAATACTTTCAAATAATTCACCTACAATTCTGGAACCTATGGTTCCTCCTAAGGCAGAAAATATGATAATTAAACCGGACATTGGAGAATGCAGGTTTTTTGGTAAGGAACTTAAAACTGTTGAGTTTAACAACGGATAAATAGGCGCAATAAACAACCCTATTAATGGCAAAATATAGCCCAATAATGGCACATCTGCCAAACTTTTTATTTCAACTAAAGAATCTATTTCAACTCTTAATTGAGGTAATACGCTTAATAAAATGCCTCCAGAAATGACAATACATATGATAACAAGCGTCACCCATGACATAAATTTTGATAAATATCCAGCTAAAAACCTTCCCAAGGCCAATGACAAGGCTAAAATACTCGCCATTTGAACACTTAGTGTTGTGCTAAATTTAAATATCTTTTCATTAAATCTTGGTAACCAGGTCATGATACCTTGTTCTATCATTACAAAAAAGAATGCAGATGCTAAAAACACTAAAACCAGTGGTACAATGATAAGTTTTAAAGATCGGGTTAAATCTTCCTTTAAACTTGACCCAATAGCTTCTACTTCATATTCAATTTTAGAAAAAAGTAAAAAAATGAAGGATATCACAATTAAGCCCGAAAGCAAATAATACACATTTAACCAGGCGTTTTCGTCAGTATCAGAATAAAATGCTGGAAACAAGAAATATGCTGACGCAATACCTACCATAAAAAAGCCTTCAATGGAACTCATCAAGGACGAGTGCTCTTTCTTTGTAGATGTTACAATTCCTATTAGAGAATACACCGATAATTTTATTAATGCAAAACTAACACCAATGGATAAGAACAATATTTTAGTATACACAAATGAATTTCCGAAAATCATTATTAAACAACCAAAGAACACAAGTGCCAAACCACTTAGCATCGCCTTTTTATAACCAAATCTTGGCAAAAACGAGGCTATAAGAAAAGACACAATAGCAATTGGCAAATCCTTAAAAGCCTCAAGAAGTGACGCTTGAGATTCACTGACATGATAAACATTAATTGACTTGGCTATAACGATTCCCACGCTATTCAGTAAAATAGCAAAAACAAAATAGTTTAAAAAAATGGATATTTTAATGCCTAAATTTTTCATAATAAAATGGTATAAAAATTATAGTTCGTTAAGCGATTTTGTTTCTTTTAAACGAATGGCTAAAATGGCCGCAATAACAAAAAATAACCCAGCAAATAACATGGCATTTATTGCATTTCCATCTAATAAATATTTATAAATAGGCCCAAATGTTAAGGTTTGAATAAACATTGGAATAACAATCATCATATTTAAAATCCCCATATATACTCCGCGTCGTTCCTGTGGAACAATTTTGGACACCATCGTATAAGGAATTCCCATCATTGCTGCCCAACCTATTCCAAATAATACCATGGGAACGAGCACTAACATTGGATCTGAAATATACGATATTGAAAATAAGGCTATGGCTGTACCCACCAAACTTAAAGCATACACTTTTTTACCACCATAACGAAGCGTTAACGGCACTAAGGCGAGAGCGACTACCATAGTTACAATATTATAGGTTAAACTCATTTTCGCAGCTTGAGAGGCTGCCTCTGAAGTTGAAAACCCTAAAGTTAATTTAAACAAAGGTGTCGTAAATTGCCAGTAAATAAATAGCGCATACCACTGAAATAAATAAACTGCTCCAATTTTCCACATGAACTTTGGCATTTCTTTGATAGCGTCTACAATTTCTAAAAAAGGTTTTGATATACGTTGACTAAGTGGTAAACCTTTAATTTCATTGATTTCAGCTAATTCTTCATCTGAAGGTGGAATTTCAGGCGTCTTTAAAACAGACCATAATATGGTGGTTAGAGATAAAAAAGCACCTATAAAGAACGAATAATATAACCATTGCGGTATTGAACCTGCTTCTTCAACGGATTCTCCTCCAAATAAATATTGAAACAGAACAATGGAGCCATTTGCTAATAAAATACCAGCTCCAACAAATAAACTTTGCATTTGATACCCTAAACTGAGTTGTTTTTCCGGCAATTTATCACCAACAAAAGCTCTGTAAGGTTCCATAGCCATATTATTTCCTACATCAAGAATCCAAAGTAATCCAACTGCAAACCAAAGCACAGGACTATGAGGGAAAGCGAATAAACTTAAACTACCCAATAAGGCTCCTATTAAAAAATACGGTTTTCGTCTTCCCCAACGTGGCGACCAGGTTTTATCTGACATGGCTCCAATAATTGGTTGAATAATTAACCCGGTTATAGGACCAGCTATATTTAATATTGGCAACATGTCTTCCGGTGCACCTAAATACAAAAAAATAGGATTAATAGCCGTTTGTTGCAGCCCAAAACTATATTGAATTCCAAGAAATCCAACATTCATATTAAAGATTTGCCAAAATGATAAGGTTGGTTTAGTTAACTTCATAGTCTATATTTATTGGATTTTAATATTTAGTTTGCTATCAATAATCATATTTGAAAGTTTTAAATGCTCTTTAATAATCAAGTGTTCAATATTTAATACTTGTTCATTAAACTCATTCATAATATCTCTCGCTCGTTTAAACCTGTTTTTTTTAGTGTCAATATAGGTTAAATTCATGAATATTTTAAAATCAGGATTTTTCAATATACTGGCATAGGCTCCCTCCACAATACAAAAATCATATTCTGATGCATTAAGAATCTCTTGTCCAATTCGGTTTTCAGAATAATTAACCAGCGGTTTAATAATTTTGATATTGTTATTCTTAAATTTCAAGATATTTTCATCAATAGTTGCCAAATCAACTTCTTCTATACCAACTTGACTTATATTTTTTATTCTGGCATTATGATTATCTTTTGGTGGTAATTTAAAATAATCATCCCCGTGAAATAAAAACCCCGTTAATCCTAATTGCTTTTTTAAATCTTTAAGAATAGCGTAAGCCAAACTACTTTTACCACACCCCGATTCGCCACCTATAGATATACAAAATTTTGTATTAGATTTTATAAGTTCAGATAATTCTGTTCTTAATATATCTGTAACTTTTTTGTAAACAGAATAATAAGTTAACTTTTCTCCAATCATGAACTTAAATAAGGTTCTATAGTTTTTTATTTAAATGTTATAATTTAAGTTTTTTAGCTTTAAAATGGCCTAAATCCTTTCCTTGTTTTAATCCATTTACAATAGCTGCACGGTAATGAATACCTCCGTACAAACGGCTAATTGCCGCTTCACTTGACGCATTATAAAAGGATTTAAAATTTCTGACGGGTAAACCAAAGGGTAATTCAGTATCATCCTCAAAATAGAAATTATCTCCAAATATTTCAGTTAAAACCACCGAGGCAGCACCAGAAACGACTGAATGTCCACTGGTATATTCAGGAAATGGTGGTGTTTGTAGAATTGGTAACCAATCCGGATCTATATTTTGATTGATAATAGTTTCCGGTCTAATCAAATTACTTCTGTATTTTTCATCCCAACAACTAATAAAAGCATCAGCAATGGCAATAGATGTTTTTGTATAAGCATTTACTGTCTCTTCAACATTTGAATTTGTTTTTCTTGAGGCAATTTTAGTAATGCCTATCCAATGAGCACCCGGAGATATTTTTTTAGTTGCAAACATAAAGTGTCCTCTGGTAACTGAAACAAACGGATTACAATCCCAAAATCTTGCAATGGCAATTTCTTCTGATTCATCGCCATTTTTTGTAATTTCTTGACTCACGTTATACACTTCCATTAACTCTTCATAGAATTTTGTTCCTTTCTTTAAAGAAAACTCAGGATGTGGTTCCGGTTTAAATTGTTGTGCAGAATCTAATAAAAATGGTCTGATCTCATTCCAATGTGGCTCAATACCATCCATATATGACGGCGGTGTAGGTTGCCAACGAGAAGGGTCATCCGTATCTACCGTAAATTTAGACATGGTTCGGGTTTGATTGTAATTGTCTTTACCCATATATATTTTCATATAATCTACAACCTCAAAGGCATATGCTTTTGATTGATCAAACTCTTGTTTGTTAGTAGTTTCCCAGACCAAATACAAACTATCTTGTAAGGACGTCATTTTTTCTTCAGAAAAAATTAAGTTTTTACTGATTTCCATATGAGCTATGATAGCCGCTAATTCTAAATTAACATCCTTAGATTTATCAGCCTGAGGTATAGATTCAAACTTGTTAAGAGTTCCAACAAGCGTTTTAAATTTTGTGCTTTTTTGAGCTAAAATTTCATAGGCCGCAATGTTAGGATACACAAATATTCTACTGGCCACAGGTGGTGAAAAAATATCATGAATTTGAATTTCCATAACCCGGTCTATGGCATTATGGAATAGTTCCGGGGATACTTCTATATGTTCTGCTGGTTTGTTACAACTAGCAAAAAAAACAATAATCATTAATAGATAAATTTTAGTTTTAAATTGTTTCATTGTTGCTGATTTCCTAATTTTTTGAATTTACAATATATGATTTACCGTTGTTAGATAGTATTAAAAAGTTATCTTCTTTTAATTTGATAATCTTTCTTCCACTAAAATCCTTTGGCAGATTTAATGATTCCACTTTATTGATACTTCCATCTTTAGAAAGCGTTATTATACTTCCTGAATTTGAAGAACTTTCACCCAATTCTGTTACAAAACCATAATAGTTTCCGGTAAAAGCCAATTGGTCATTTTCAATGAATATATCCTCAACAGTACTCATCTGCGCCTGGTTTGGCAACGCTTGAGGCCTAAAATTAGCTCCATTGTTAATATATATCATGGAGCGTAACTCATAAATATATTTAGTTTCTAATATATCCGAGTCCTGCTTTTCAGTTAGATCAAAAATAGTTTCAACCTTTGAAAATGATTTGTAGTTTTTGAATTTCTTTTTTAATGAAGGTATTTGTTGTACAAGTTTATCTTTTGAAGCAAATGGCACATATTTACCAAAATAATCATAGAATATCAGTTGATCTAGTTGTTCATTTTCATCAAAATCATCCAAATATATCTTTATCGGTTTTTCTAAAGAGGCTTTCCATTTAAAGTTTAACCCTGTATTTCCAGCAACAATATCCAATTTTCCATCATT
>ENA-UOYD01000311-UOYD01000311.1-marine-metagenome-genome-assembly--contig:-NODE-311-length-11474-cov-3.567606_pt1 | contig 11474 bp, 9 predicted proteins | sample MGYA00238169_ERZ767097 | MGnify/ENA primary metagenome ERZ767097 (study PRJEB28937, sample SAMN06267346) | marine metagenome | isolation source: Columbia River Estuary | place: USA:Columbia River Estuary... | reverse complement strand
CCGGACCTGAAAGCTGGATATCCAGGTCCAGGTCGCTTGCGGCAATCGCGCTGAAACCGCTGGCGATTTCCAGGGTCGTGGCCAACTCCAACTGCATGCTCTGCTTGTCATCCAGGACCAGGCCAAAGCTCATAGTCAAATCGGTCGGCTCGGCAAGACTCACAGAGCCCGTGGAAAGATTGAACGCTGTCAGCTCCATGCTGCTGCCAGACTGCCGGTCATCCCACAGCAAGGAGGCATCACTGATCACGATACTGCCAATCGACAACGCGTCCAGGCCAGGCCCGGCACCATCAGAACTTGCGTCGGATGCGTCTTCGCTGTCATCACCCGCAAGATCCGCCCAGTTCGTCTTTCCCTGCTTGTCTGTGATCAAACGCAGACGCATTCCATCCAGGCGCAACTCGCTGATTTCCACCCGTCGACTCAACAGGGGCAATAGCCGAATTCCGGCCCGTGCACCCTGGATCTCGGCAAACGGCTTGTCACCAAAGCCCTGTGCGTCTGACAAGCGGGTCGGGCCCACCTCCACCGCAAGCCAGGGAAAGATGCTTAGCTTGAGATCACCATCTATTTCAAGCTCGCGACCGGTCTGCTCCTGGACCTGGGCCGCCAGTTCATCACGATAGTCATTGGGATCAAAAAATAACGAAACCGCCAGCCCTACCAGCAAAACAACAGCTATCAAGCCACCAACAACCAATCCAACAATTTTTACGGCTTTCATGAGTCTCCACCCAACATTGCACATTCCTGTGTTGCCATTATCACCCCAATGACCCAAAGATTTCGCATTTGTGCGAAAATCAGATTCGATCCTCAAGGTCTTGCCCGAGGGTTGAAAGTGGATAAATTAAAACTGGGAGACAATGGAATGTTCAAAAGAATCAAAGGCATCGCAATGGCCGCTACCGTCCTTGCTGGTGCCAGCCTGGTTGCTGGCTGCGCAAGCAATCCGGTTAGCACTGACTACGACAACTCAGCGGATTTCGCCAAATACCGTAGCTTCAACTTCGTCGCCCAACAGTCAGCGGAAGGTGAGCAATACCAAAGCCTGCTGGACAAGCGACTGGAGGCATCGATCACCAACGAAATGCAATCACGCGGGTACAGCCTGGCAGCGGCCGGTACTGCAGCGGACCTGAGTGTTGACTATCACGCCCATGTTGAAGAAAAGCAGAAGGTGGTTTCGTCCCCGGAGCCCGTTCACTGGGGGCGTGGCTGGTATGACCCCTGGCCTGCCTACAACAACAACGTACGCACGGTGGACTACAAGCAGGGAACCCTGATCATTAACCTGGTCGATACTGCTAACAAACAAATGGTTTGGCAGGGCACTATGCAAGGCACCGTGAAACGCAGCAGTATCGAAAACCCCGGTCCAGCAGTGGCAGATGCGGTAGCCAGGATGTTCAGCGAATATCCGTTCAAGGCCGGCTCAGGAAACTAGAAGACAATACGTTGATCAACAAATAAAAAGGGGCCGTTCTGCGGCCCCTTTCTTTTTGACTGGTAATTAGTCCTCCCGAGGAGAAGACCGTATCTTGACCACGTTGGCGCCCTTTTCTGTCGGGTCACCGTGACTATTCCAGGCCGGGGCCACTTTGAGAAAGCGATGGGCAGGCACCGCTGGACTGATAAGAAAGCCCTGCACAGAGTCACAATTCATTTCACCAAGCAACGCCAGGGCTTCTGAGCTTTCCACACCCTCGGCGCAAACCTGCATACCGAGTTTCTTTGCCATCACCACAAGCGTTTCCACTATCGTTTGGGCTTCGGCGTCCTTCACCATTTCACCCACAAAAGACGAATCAATCTTCAGCTCGTTGAAAGGCATGCGGTACAACTGCGCCAGTGACGAAAATCCGGTACCGAAATCATCCACCGACAGGCCAAAGTTCTTCAGCCTGAGCCGGGCCAGAATGTCCATGGTGAGCTGGGGATCCATCATTGCAGCGCTTTCGGTCAGTTCAACCACCACCATCGCCGGATCCACATCGAACTCTTTCATGAAGCCGGCCAGCCTGTCGGGGAAATGCAAATCATCGATCAGGACAGCAGAGCAGTTCACCGCCACTTTGAAAGAATGTCCTTCTTCCTGCCAGATGCCAATTTGCCGAGCCACCTCACGGAATACGAAATCGGTCAGGGGGCCAATTACCCCGCTTGATTCAGCAAGCGGTATAAATTCATTGGGAAGAATCAAGCCGTATTTAGGATGGCGCCAACGCACCAGCGCCTCTGCGGCATCCACCCGCCAGCCAGAACCAATGCGCCTGGCCTTGGGTTGGTAATACACCTGGATCTGACCCAACTCCAGGGCCAGGGTCAAATCAGACTCGCTAATGGATCGAACATTCGAAGCAGCCTTTTCAAGGGTGGCTTCCAGATCTTCCAGCATTATGGGTTTGCACAGCACGCCGAGCATCTTCAAGCCCAGGGATTTACCCAGGCGTTCGGCCGTGGAAAGTACACGCGAGTCCATACCACTGATTAGCACGATCTGTGCCTCGCAATCCTGGGCTGCCAGCTCACGCAACAGTTCGATGCCATCGATATCCGGCATCTGCAGGTCCATGACGATAATCGTAGGATTGAAGTCCTTGAATTCTGTCCTGAATTCTTCAACCCGGGTCGTCAGGCGCGCAGCGAACCCCAGATCCGTTGCTACTTCAGCAACGAATTCGCATATTCCCTCTTCATCATCAATAACCAGCAGACGATTTGAGTTTTGTTCGGTCATCTGGAACTTCCTTATCGAGCATCAAGCGAATCTTGATCGCTAACTCTTCATTTCTATACGGCTTGGGCAGCATCTCGGCACCGGCCACCAGGTCACTGCTTTGCATAGTATTGCTGTCGGCATACCCCGAGGTAAGCATTACCTTGATACCTGGCCTGACTTTCCTGACCAATTTGGCCAGTGCCGGGCCATGCAGTCCGCCCGGCATACGAACATCACTAAGCAACATATCAATGTTTTCAGTATTTTTAACTATTTCCAGCGCTGCAGGGCCATTAGCGGCTTCCAGCGTCTTGTATCCTAACTCTTGAAGCAAGGAAATTACGGTCTCCCGCACATCGTCCTCATCATCCACCACCAGGATGAGTTCTTCACCACCGGGCATAAAACGATGCACCGCTGTTTCTTCCAACTGATCTGGCACAATCGATTCAGCGCGCGGCAGATAAATAGTGATCGAGGTTCCCATGTGGAGTTCGCTTTCTACCGTCACGCCACCGCCTGACTGCTCGGCAAACCCGTAGACCATAGACAAGCCCAGGCCGCTACCTTTACCCACTTCCTTGGTAGTGAAGAATGGCTCAAACACCTGCCTGGCAACTTCCTGGGACATGCCGCAACCCGTATCCATCACCGACACCGCCACATAGTCACCCGGAACCAGGCCGCCGATGTCGCGGCATCGAGCGGCATCCAGCGAAGCGTTCTCTGCTACAAGGCGAAGCGAACCGCCACCTTGCATTGCATCCCTGGCATTGATCGCCAGGTTCAAAATGGCGGTTTCCAACTGACTGGGATCAACCATAGTCGGCCACAATGTTTCAGGGAATTCGGAAATGATATCGATACCCTCGCCCAGGGTCCGAATAATCAGTTCATCAAGGTTATCTACCAGGCGACGCAAGTCGACCACCTTGGGCTCAAGCATCTGCCGCCGGGAGAAGGCCAACAGTCGGCGGGTTAGATCCGCACCGCGCATTGCCGCGCGGGTTGCCGTCTTTACCTTGCGATGCAATTTCTCATCCGTACGTAGCGGCCTTTCCAGTAACTGGAGATTTCCCAGGATCACGCTAAGCAGGTTATTGAAATCGTGGGCAAGTCCGCCGGTAAGCTGACCTACCGCTTCCATCTTCTGCGCCTGGACAAGCTTGGCTTCCAACTCACGGTATTCGGTCATGTCCTGGACTACCGAGAAGAAACCCAGGATCTCACCCGAGCGGGAAATATGAGGAAGGTAGTGAATCGCAAGTCTCGACTTGACGCCATCACGATCGACGTTAGTCTGAAAACTAATCGATTCACCATTCAGGGCCCGTTGCATAAACGGTCGCGCCTCGGCGTAACCTTCTGGAGACATGATTTCCTTCACATGCTTGCCATGCATGTCGCGACGCTTGGCTTTAAACCATTCCTCGTAACTCGCGTTCGCGTAGCCGATTTGTTTGCGGCTATTGATATGGGCAATTCGGACAGGCACGGAATTCAAAATAAGCTCATAGAAATCACGGTTATCCCGCAGCTTACGTTGCTGACTCACTCTCTCGGTCACATCCTGATACGTGCCGGTGACCACAAATCCGGACCCCGCCCTTTGCTGTGGCCGCCCGATGACTCGCACCCATATCCTTCGATCTGATTCGGTAACTAAACGCAATTCCAGGTCAAAGCTTCGCCCGTTCTTAGTGGCGCCTTGCATTGCCTGCCGGAAAACATCGTTCGCACTGCCATGGAAAAACTTCGTTATCGAGTCGGTCGTGATTACCGTTCCAGGAGCCATATCATGAATCCTGAATACTTCATCAGTCCACTTGACCTCACCGCTGTCCGGGTGCAATTCCCAACCGCCGATATGGCCCATCTCCTGGGTCACCCGAAGCAAATTACTAGTGCGATTAACCTCGGTAATATCGTTAAAGGTCAGCACTGAGCCTTTGAGTTCTCCGTCACTGACAACGGGGATACAGGCATGCTTGACCGCAAAGCTGCTGCCATCAGCCCTGAAGAAATATTCACTCTGTCCTGTGTGCTCCCGGCCTGTCCGGATGGCATGGAGAATGGCGCTGTTTCCTGGATTATTAGGCGTACCGTCCACTTGGCTGTGATGAATCGCTGAGTGATATTGCCTGCCGAGCAGGGCTTCGGACTCTATACCCAGCATGCTGGCCGCGGCCGCATTGGCAAACTGAATCACCCCGCCCTTGTCCACTTCCAGGATGCCGTCTGCTGCTGCATTCAAAATCATTTTGGCGCGTCGACTTTCTAACTCCAACGCAGCAAAAACACCATCGCGCAGGCTACGGTTATACAAAGAGATGATTCGTCCCAATGCAATAACAAGCAATATCGCTGTCGCGCTTCGCAGGAACACCAGGTCCACATTCACGGCGCCGAACCGGAGGCCATCAACGCCCTGGGTCAAAATTAAATCCGAGCTGCCATTGGCGCCCAGCACCGCATAGGCGGTCATGCTCACCGCTGCCAACAAGGCATAATAAAACGCTTCTTTCGGCTTGAACTTTCCGCGCAACATTAGCGCGGTAACAAGCAATCCCGCTGCCGCGATCAATGCAACGGCAAGGGCAAGAAATGAAATCACCCGTGCCTGGTTGCTGGCCGCGGGTTCCGAGGCAGCCAGCAGGATAACTACTACTATCAGCAGCACACCTGCATGCAGGAAAGGGCCCCAGATATGGCGCAGTTCACTGATCCATTCCTCGCGATCCAGGGCTATCAACCAGGTCCGGCGCCCAAACTCCAGCAACGCTCCCAGCGATAACACTTCAAGAAGGAAGTGCCCCCACAATATCAACCCATTGAACCCGACCACACCGGCCAGGGATACCAACAACTGGGCTGATCCGTGAAACAATCCAAATGCCCCGAGCCACTTAAGCTGGCCTGCCAGGGGAAGTTCTGTGGAGGACACCTGCTGACCCAGGATATAGGCACCCATAAATACAAAGATAGCGCCGTAATAAAACGCCACCATTTGATTTTTCGAGCTCACCAGGTCAGGTAAAAGGTCCATAAAACTCTCTCTTCCGGATAGTCGGCGACGACCTCTCTAAAGCCATCGAACCAGAAAGATATTAAGTCAAGTCGGCGGACCCAACTGTGCAGGGTGTCTCAGAATGAAAAATCTATAAAAACCGTCCCCGGCGCTCACTAGGGACTGAAAAGCCTCAGTATTTTCTGTTTTTATGCCCCGCGATGAACTGGCGGGCTGAAGCCTCAGTCTTCCAGGAGTTGGCCCTGAAGGTCGTAGGTATCGGCAGCCACAATCTCAACTTCGGCCCAGCTACCCGGCTTAAGGTGGCCGGCGTCCTCTATCAGCACCAGGCCATCGATTTCCGGGGCATCGGCGGCACTTCTGGCCTGGGCCACGCCGGTCTCCGGGTCAATCTCATCCACCAGCACCTGCATTTGCTGCCCGACCTTGGCCTCCAGGCGTGCCTCGCTAATGTCTGCCGCCTTTTCCATGAAACGCTCCCAACGGTCCTGCATGACCTCTTGGGGGACCGCTCCGGTCAATTCATTGGCCTTGGCGCCTTCCACCGGGGAATATTGAAAACAGCCAACCCGGTCCAACTGGGCCTCGTCCAGCCAGTCCAGCAAAGTCTGGAATTCTTCCTCGGTTTCACCGGGAAATCCGACGATAAAGGTACTACGCAAGGTGATATCCGGGCAGATCTCACGCCACCGCTTGATGCGCTCAAGGGTGTTCTCCGCATGGGCGGGCCGCTTCATGCGCTTGAGCACCGAGGGACTTCCATGCTGAAAGGGAATGTCCAGGTAGGGCAATATCTTGCCCTCTGCCATCAGCGGCAACACCTCGTCGACATGAGGGTATGGATACACGTAGTGCAGGCGCACCCAGGCATCCAGTTCGCCCAATTCCCGACACATATCGTAGAAACGGGTCTTGACCGTCTGGCCACGCCAGGTATCCGGCGCGTAGCGAAGGTCAACGCCATAGGCGCTGGTGTCCTGGGAAATAACCAGTAACTCCTTTACACCCGCATTGACCAGGCCCTCGGCCTCACGCAGCACATCCCCTACCGGCCGGCTGACCAGGTCGCCACGCATGGAAGGGATAATGCAGAACGTGCAACGATGATTGCAGCCCTCGGATATTTTCAGGTAGGCATAGTGTTTAGGCGTCAGCTTGATGCCCTGGGGAGGCAGCAAATCAAAATAAGGATCGTGAGGACGCGGCAGGTGTTGATGTACCGCCGACATGACCTCATCAAAGGCATGGGGTCCGGTGACGCTCAGCACGCTGGGATGACGTTCCAGGATTTCTTTGGGGCGGGCGCCCAGGCAGCCGGTAACCACCACCTTGCCGTTTTCCGCCAGGGCCTCACCAATGGTATCCAGCGATTCCTCCACCGCCGCGTCAATGAATCCGCAGGTGTTGACCACCACCAGGTCGGCGCCTTCAAAGGACGGTGAGGTCTCGTAGCCCTCGGCCCGCAACCGGGTGAGAATCGTCTCAGAATCCACCAGGGCCTTTGGGCAACCCAGGCTTACAAAACCAATCTTTCCAGCGCTAGAGCTCACTATTTCAATACCGTGCAGGTCAAAAGGGTGCTTATCCTAGCCTTTTCAGGCCACCTGGGACAGAACAAACCCGCCGATCGACTAGTGCAGGGCCTTGCCGCAGCCTTCAAATCCACGTCCATCCAGGTCGATGCTCACCCTGGTCTCAAATTCCTGATCACTCATGCTGTCCTGGCAGGGACCCAATTGCAGCAGGACTTCCAGGTGCTTGCCCCCGGCCTGCCCGCGAAACCGGCTACCCTTTCCGTCCGCCGTGGTTTCCGGCTCTGCTTCCAGGGCAACCTCCAGTTGCGCCTCGCCGTAGTCATACGTCAGGCGCATGCGATCCCACCAGATCACCAGCTCCCAACCCGGCTCATTACCCAGGCCGCGAAAATCCGCACCGGCGAGCTTCGCTGTCTCAAATGGTGTTTCCCGCCGGTCCACCGAGCAAGCGACCTGGACTTCACTTTCTTGAAGGATCACGGATTCGGCTCTGGCGTCACGATCAACTGTCACGAACACCTGGGTGTCATAGACAAAGTCTCCCGGCTGCCCGCTCACCTGCACGCTCACCGGATCTCCGGCATCCCAATGTCCTGTTCCGTACTGCAAGGGCTCGGAAACAATTCTTTTCAGTTGGACTGTTTCCTCGGGAAGAAACAGCCACGCCCGAAATTCTGAGAACTCCAGCACCACGCGCCTGCCTCCACAATCCAGCGCAAGCACCCTGGACTTTTCCTCGAACGGCCAGGCATATGGATTGGGTGCAAACGCCGAACCAGCTATCGCTCCGGTGGCCGCGCTTGCGGCCAGGCCGCCTGCAATCCCTCCGCATCCACCTGCCAATGAACCGACAGCGGCGAGCAACACCAGCAAGAGCCATCCCCTGAGTGAGGCGCCCTTCAGCGGAAAAAATATCCGGGAAAGTGCATCCATACGTATATCCTGTCTCCGCTAATCGGCGGCTGATAAATCCAATTTAAGTAGATCACCTTGATCAAATATTCCTCCCTTACCCAACGCGTGTAAATACCCACCACCCGGACTACTGACGGCGCAGCAAGCGTATAATTACGCTTACTCATATTCCCCGACACCCCTGGAGACAGCCGATGGAGCTACTGATACTTAGCCTGCAAAACTTCTGGCAGGAAGTACTGAGCATGGCGCCCCGGATATTGATTGCACTGGGTGTGGTAGCACTGAGCTATGTCCTGGGTCGTTACCTGGCGCGGCTGGCATCCATGGCCCTGCGGCGCAGTTCCCTGCAGCAACTTCACCATCGATTTTTCCGTGTGGCGATTATCATGCTATCGGTTTTCGCCGGAACGATTATCGCGTTAAACGTTCTCGGACTGGAAAAGGTGGCTGTATCCATGCTCGCCGGCGGCGGCGTCACGGCAGTCGTACTAGGTTTTGCCTTTCGGGAAATCGGCGAGAACTTTCTTGCCGGGCTGTTCCTGACTTTTAGTCGTCCCTTCAACGTGGGGGACTTGATTGCCACCGGTGAAATAGAAGGCACCGTCAAGGACATCGAACTTCGCTACACCCACATTCGCACTGACGATGGGCGGGATGCTTTCGTTCCCAGTTCACAACTGTTCAACAGCCCGGTAATCAATTACACCCGGGACGGTCTCAGGCGCAGTTCATTTACCGTGGGCATCGATTATTCCAACGATGCAAAGCTGGCCTGCGACTTTCTCAAACAGGCTGTGGGACGGGCCAACGGTGTACTGGCTGACCCTCTTCCCGGCGTATTTATCTCTGAACTGGCGGCATCGTTTGTGGTGCTGAAGGCCTGGTACTGGGTGGATGCACTCAAGAAGAACCAATCCCTGGCCGACATCAATACCGAGGTACTGGACAACTGCCGGCTGGCGCTGCTGAGCAACGGTTACACGGTTAGTGCGGAAACCACTTCAAACATCGCCGTGGTTCAAATGCCCGGCGAGGGGTCTGCGTCAAAACAATAGCCCGCCTAGAAACTATCCTCTGCAGTGGTGGTTCGCTTGCTGGCCCAGAACTTGTAAAGGAAGGCTACGTATACCGATTGGGTAGTGTCGTCGGTAAACAAGGGACTCGCCTCATTGCGAGCACCCTGCAACATGCCAATCCTGATCCCGGCCCTGACCTCGAATGCGTCGGTAACCGGTTGCTGCACAGATAGCCCAAGGGTGGTGCCAAGGTAACCGCTACTGGCCTGGTAAGCAGGTCGCTGGGGATCGGCGAATGCCGGGTCCACCTGGTAGAAATATTCCATGTAATCGCTACTGGCAAATGCCGGGGTAATACGCAGTTTCAAGCGTGACCCGTCTTTCTCCAGGTGCTTGACATAGCGCAATTCAGGCGAAAAGGTGAATCCCCGCCAATCGGGACTGAAGCCGTCAAGTGATACCGCGCCTCGCATTTGCAAGGCAAAAAAGAGATTGCCGTGTCGCGAGGGCTGATTGGTGAATTTGAGTTCCAGTTCGGGTCCCAGTTCGATCAAGGGATCCAGGTCCGGCATGCCGACACGCGCATCGATCTCATCGCTCTTCGAGCCGAAATTCAGGTCCATATCAAGGTCCAGGCGGACCCGGTCGCTGCGAAACAGTCGACCGCGGATAGGCTTGTCCGAGTCTTCACCCAATCTCAGAAATTTGCCCCGATAAATCGGGATGGGCAGCGGCAGAAAATTACCCTGGTTTTCGGCGGACCCGGGATAGGCTGGCCCGTACAGGCCGTATCCTGCCAGGGCAAGTTCCCACAGTGGCTCGACCTTGGGCTCAACGGCGGCCTCCTCAGCAGCTGCCGGGACCGTCAGAGCCAAAAAGACAGAGGTGCAAAGTAGAAACCTCAAAAAAACCGACATCGTCATTGGAATAACAGCCTGAGTATCGTCTCTATAATCGGCACACACTGACAAAACCGGCGGTCCGGCGCAAGCACAGCAAGATGCCGCTTACCAGAATCTGGCGAATCTGATTCAGCTGGCTGTCTGGATCCAAGAACATGATGGTTTCCGGTAAGGCCCTGATTGTCCTGATGAGCTGGGCTGGCCGCTACAGCACTACACTCGAGAACCTCCCCGGCGTCCAGGTCCCGGCCGGCAAGCCCCTAAAGCCTCGCCTATTTTCTGTTACTCAAGAGGCAGTAGTCGTGGCTGACCCCCAGGCATTCCTCCATCAGCCACTTGAATTCAACAAAACTGTCGACGATGGCGTCCGGCTGGTAGGGGTGTGATTTTGTGCCGGGAAAGATCTTGTTGATCCACTCGTGCTCCCAGCCAGTGCCATTGAAAAATACGGATGTGATCCCCGCTCGCTTGGCCGCCGCGACATCTGTAGTGCTATCGCCGACGTACCAGCAATCAAGTCCCGGTTTTTCATTCAAGTTTTCCAGCGCCTTGAATAAGGACTCCGGATTCGGCTTCCGGTGTCCGGTATCGCAACCGCACACGGTGGTCTCAAACAGTCCAAGCCATGCCCCGTCTTCTACCTTCGCGAATTCATGTTCAAAAAACTCACGATCCCGGTTAGTCAGGATGCCCAGCTTGACATGGAGTTCGTGCATCTCGGTCAGTAATTCCAGCTCACCGCCCTCAAATGGTCGAACCTCGCCATAGTGATTTCTGTAAGCGCGGTTGAACGCCCCGTGGGCAATATGCTTGGCTTTTTCATTATTACCAAACAGCACTTCGAATATATCGGTACGGGAAATTCTCCGCGCTGCCTTGATCTTTGGGTGCAGCCGCAGGTTGTCACGCACATAGTCTACTAAGCGAGCATCTTCCGGAGTTTTGCATTGCTCTTCCGTCACCAGGGAACTCATCAGCCCCAGCTCCGGAATCCTTGGCAGGACATCGTCTACCGCCTGGTACATGGCATCCAGCGTATCCACCAGGGTTGCATGCCAGTCGAACAGCACTACCCGGGGCGCAACCAGGGCCCTTGCGGCTTCATCAAGCTCTCGTAACATGGTCTTTCGTCTTTCCTTTCCCAGTTAAAAGCAGTCATGACTACCCTGAGATTCTGGCCCTATTTTTCCTCAATTAATAGGAAATTGGGGACATTCTGCTTTTTTGGCGCACGGTCCACAAAAGAAATGTGATATTGGGGACATTCTGCTTTTATGGCGAACGGTCCACAAAAGCAGAATGTCCCCATTAACCCGGAATCCCGTTCGCACAGCAACTTGTGAAAATTCG
>ENA-UOYD01000310-UOYD01000310.1-marine-metagenome-genome-assembly--contig:-NODE-310-length-11542-cov-2.859485_pt1 | contig 11542 bp, 8 predicted proteins | sample MGYA00238169_ERZ767097 | MGnify/ENA primary metagenome ERZ767097 (study PRJEB28937, sample SAMN06267346) | marine metagenome | isolation source: Columbia River Estuary | place: USA:Columbia River Estuary... | reverse complement strand
ACGTAGACCTTACCCTGACCAATTATTTATTCATCGTCACAATGTCCGTTGCAGCATCGATAGGTTCACCAGCAACACCTGGTGCAGGCATTATTATCCTAAGTACGGTTTTAGTTGGTGTGGGAATACCAGAAGCAGGTATTGCATTGATTTTAGGTGTTGATCGTATTCTGGATATGTGCCGAACATCTATTAACGTATTGGGGGATGTTGTAGCGTGTACGGTAGTAGACTTTTTAACTGAAGACGAATATAATCTAATAATATCTCATACTAATGAAAATTGCATTCTTTAAAATTACATTTATAATTATTTCCTTACTCAGTATTGATACTTTCTGTCAAGGCACAAATCTTTCAACCCAAGAAGTTATTGATATGAAATATATGCTTGAAGAAGAAAAAGTAGCTCGGGATGTCTATGAGTTTTTAGATGCCAAATGGCATATGAGAGTCTTTAATAACATTAAAGAAAGTGAACAGCGTCATATGGATATGTTAGAAAACTTGCTTAACACCAATAAAGTAGTATACCAACTACATGATGAAGAAGGTAAATTTTACATCGAAGATTTACAAACCATGTATAACGACCTCATTAAAAAAGGTTCTAAATCTAAATATGATGCTTTGGAAGTAGGCAAAATGATAGAAGTTGTAGACATTGAAGATTTGGAAAAAGCAATCAAAAAAACATCAAAAAGTGATATAAGTGATGTGTATTCACAATTAATCTTTGCGTCAAATAATCATTTACGCGCCTTTAATAGAAATCTTTCCAGGTTTTAGAAGTTAATTTTAGCATAACTTAAATCAATCAATTGTAAAGACAATTTGACTGCTCTGTTATATCTTTGAAAAACAAAATATATCAATAGCACAACAATCAAATAGCTTTATAAAAAAAATAGTAAACAATGGATGTTGAAATCTTAGCAAGAATACAATTTGCTTTCACCATTGCCTTTCATTATATATATCCACCATTAAGTATTGGTATTGGATTAATCATGGTCATCATGGAAGGCTTGTATTTAAAAACGGGCAATAAAGACTATGAAGTCTTAACCCGTTTTTGGTTAAAAATCTTTGCCATTACCTTCGGAATTGGCGTTGCCACAGGCATCATCATGGAATTTGAATTTGGCACCAATTGGGCGGTTTATTCAAAATATGTAGGTGATATTTTTGGTAGTGCTTTAGCTGCTGAAGGATTGTTTGCTTTTGGTTTAGAAAGCACCTTTCTCGGAATTTTAATTTTTGGATGGAACCGAGTGTCTCCAAAAGTTCATTTTATTTCTACTATTGGTGTGTTTTTTGGCTCCATGTTTTCAGCGGTTTGGATTGTGGTGGCTAACAGTTGGCAACAAACTCCTGCAGGCTATCATATTGTAGGAGAAGGCCTTAGAGCAAGAGCAGAAGTAACAGATTTCTGGGCTATGGTTTTCAATCCATCAAGTGTTGATAGAATTATTCATACCTGGCAAGGTGCCTTTTTAGCAGGTGCCTTTATGGTTTTAAGTGTTCATGCTTATTATATCAGAAAAGGACGGTTTGTTGAATTATCTAAAAGAGCTTTTAAAATTGCCCTGATCGTTGCAACCGTGGTTTCATTTACGCAATTGTTATCTGGACATAGTTCTGCAGATGGTGTTGCTGTAAATCAACCGGCAAAATTAGCCGCTATGGAAGGTCATTATGAACCCTCAGCGCCGGCAGATTTATATCTTCTTGGTTGGGTTGATAACGACAATCAAACGGTTACCGGATTAGGTGTTCCCGGTGGATTATCATTTTTGGTTCATCAGGATTTTGAGGCGCCAATTAAAGGGTTAAATGCTTTTCCTGAAGACGAAAGACCTGGACAGGTAAATGCAGTGTTTCAATTCTACCATATTATGATTTCAATTGGAATGTTCTTAATTGCCATTTCATTTTATGCTTGTTTTTTATGGTGGCGAGGAAAATTATTTGAAACTAAATGGCTTATGTGGATATTCTCTTTTTCAGTTATTTTACCGCAAATTGCTAATCAATCAGGCTGGTTTGCAGCAGAAATGGGAAGACAACCATGGATTGTTTATGGTCATTTAAGAACCAGTGAAGGCTTTTCTCAAGAAGTATCTGCCAATCAAATTATATTTTCATTGGCGATGTTCACTGTGGTTTACTCATTACTATTGGTGTTATTTTTATATTCTTTGAATAAGAAGATAAAACACGGTCCATATGATGAAGCTCAAAATGCGTTAAAAATTATTTAACTGAAATGACATGGAAACATTTTTAGGTATAGATTATCCCACACTTTGGTATTTAGTAGTAGGACTATTGTTTTCTGGTTATGCCATTTTAGAAGGGTTCGATTACGGAGCAGGGGCCTGGCATTTATTTTTTGAAAAAGATTTAAGTAGACGCATAGCCATCAACGCTATTGGCCCTATTTGGGATGCCAATCAAGTATGGTTAATTATTGGCGCTGGTGCTTTATTTGCAGGTTTTCCTGTTATGTATGCCACCATGTTATCAGCCATGTATATTCCATTTATGTTGTTTTTAATGTTTTTAGTATTGCGTTCCACAGCAATAAAATTCAGAAGTGCAGAAGAGATGCTTTGGTGGCGAAAAACATGGGATATCATTTATTTTGTATCCAATACATCAATTGCTTTTCTATTAGGAGTTGTACTAGGTAATGTGTTACAAGGATTTGAAATCGGCCAAAATTTTAGCTATCAAGGCGGCATATTCTTTTCCTTTTTAAGTCCTTATGCCATCATGGTTGGGTTTACTACCTTATCTATTTTTATGACACAGGGTGCTATTTTTTTATTACTTAAAACAGAAGGACGCTTACATACAAGATTAACCTTACTATTAAAAAAAGGGATGATCTTTTTTATCATAAGTTTTTCAATAACCTCATTATACACCTTAATTTTTATACCTGGTGTAACTGATAATTTCAAAGAAACTCCCATTTTCTTTGTTTTACCAATTTTGGCATTTTTGGCTGTGGCTAATGTGCCAAGACTAATTTCAAAGAAAAAATACGCTTATGCCTTGGTTTTTTCTTCGTTAACCATGGCTTTTTTATTAATGTTAGTAGCTTTTCAATTATATCCTACATTATTACTTTCAACCATTGACCCAGAATATAGTGTGACCATTTATAATGCTGCTTCATCCCAAAAGTCATTGGGTATTATGCTAACCATTGTAGTCATAGGTTCACCACTATTAGCTGGATATTTCATTTTCCTTTACAAAACGTTTTACGGAAAAGTTAAACTTGACGATACGAGTTACTAATTATTATTCTAATAAACACCTTGTTAAAGAGGCTTTTTTATTATTCAAAATAACTTACCTATTAATAATTACGGAGGTATCCGTCATATTCTATCAATAGAATTTATAAAATAATCTGGGTTTATCAATCACAAATAATGTGGTCTGTCACAAATCTTTTGGTCAATTGATTAAAATCATTTGCACAATCGCTGTGTACTTATACTTTTAAAAACATTTCTAACAACAAAAAAACTTAATACTAAGTAACATAGGTTACTAAGCAACAATAAAAACGCGTCTACATTTGCCATGTTAAATAAATAATTTTATGAAAAACAATTTAAAAATAACAACTCTTCTTTTTGTAAGCTTTGTTTCCTTAATGAATGCACAAGAAATTATTCAAATTTCAAAAGCTGAAGTTTTAGAAAGAGTTTCACAGGAAAATCAAACCTTAAAAATGTCAAAAGAAGACTACAATGAGGCAAGAGCTGATTTCAGACAAACCAATGCTGTTTTTTTACCAAATATTGCAGTTTCACATACAGGTATTTCTACAACAAATCCTTTAATGGCTTTTGGTTCTAAATTAAATCAAGGCATACTCACAGCTGCAGATTTTAATCCAGATTTATTAAATAATCCGGATCAGACACAAAATTTTGCAACCAGAATAGAAGTGAAGCAACCGCTTATCAATATGGATGGTTTTTATCAGCGTAAAGCTGCTAAAAATAAAATGGATGCCATGACTTTACAAACTGAAAGAACCAGTGATTACCTCATGTTTGAAGTTGACAAAGCTTACATGCAACTGCAATTAGCATATAAAGCATTAGAGGTGATAGAAAAAGCACTTCAAGCAGCAGAATCTAATAAAGCATTGGCCGATAATAGCTTTAAACAAGGCTATTTACAACGGGCTGATGTATTGGCTGTTGAAGTAAGAGTTACTGAAGTAAAAAATCAGTTACAAATAGCAACAAGTAATGTTGAAAACGCATCAAATTATTTATCATTCCTTATGAATGATTCCAGCAATACCTTACTACATCCATCAGATAGTTTAAGTGTAAATCAACTTGATTTGGTGGTTGCAACACAAGTTTCAACAGAACGTTCTGATATTAAAGCCATGCAATTAGCTTCAAATGCTTATGAAACCATGAACAAAGCAGATAAAATGACTTTTCTTCCCACATTAAACGCTTTTGGAAGTTATGAGTTGTATGATGACCAGGTTTTTCAAGGGGATGCCAGCGGCTATTTGTTTGGCGCCCAATTAAGCTGGACTCTTTTAGATGGCACCAAGCGTTTTGGCAAAGCTCAAAAAAGTAGAGCTGCATTTGAAAAATCAAAACTTCAATATGAACAATATGTATCACAAAGTCAGTTAGAATTAAATAAAGCCAAACGCCTATTTATTGATGCTGAAAATAAACTACAACTTTCAAAACTTGCCATGGAGCAATCTCAGGAATCGTTGAGAATCAGAACCAATCGTTTTGAAGAAGGACTAGAAAAAACATCAGACTTATTAATGGCAGAAACACAATTTGCTCAAAAACAATTAGAATATTATCAAACCATTTTTGAATATAATTATGCACAAGCATACCTACATTTTTTAACTAAAGCTTAATAAAATACTATGAAAACAAAATATATAATACCTCTTTTAGCAATATCATTAATAACCTTTAGCTGTGGTAATAATGAGCATAAAACAATTACAAATAAAGCCACTATTAGTGTAAAAGTAAATGCCGTAAATGATAATAATAATAGTTCATTTATAACAGCGAGCGGCACAATACAAGCAGTTAAAAGTGCTAATTTAAGTACACGCATGATGGGTTTTGTTGCTAATACACCTGTAAATGTTGGTGACAAAGTAAGACAAGGCCAATTGCTTGTTGCTATTAATAATTCAGATTTACAGGCAAAATTATCTCAAGTTAATGCCGGCATCAATGAAGCGAATGCCGCATTTATAAATGCAGAAAAAGATTATAACAGATATAAAAATCTATTTGCTGAAAACAGTGCCTCTCAAAAAGAATTTGATGATATGACGGCTCATTATAATATGGCCAAAGCCAGATTAGAAGGCGCTAAACAAATGAAAAATGAAGTTGACGCACAGTTTGCTTATGCAAATATTAGAGCGCCATTTAATGGTGTTGTTACAGGAAGATTTGTTAAAGATGGCGATATGGCAAACCCAGGAATGCCTTTAATTGCCTTAGAAGCTCCAGGAAGTTTTGAAGTAATAGCGATGGTTCCTGAAAGTAATATCTCAGAAATCATATCAGGAACTGAAGTCAATGTGCTTGTAAAATCAATTAATAAAACAGTAAAAGGGAAAGTAACTGAAGTAAGCTCCTCTGCAAAAAATACTGGCGGACAATTCTTGGTAAAAGTTGCATTAGAAAAAACGGACGCTTCTATTTTATCAGGTATGTTTGTTACTGTTCAATTTTCACAAGAAACACAAGAAAAAACGAATGTGGTTTTAATCCCGGTAGAAGCTCTTGTTACAAAAGGTCAACTTTCTGGCGTTTATACCGTTAGCGAAAGCAATACCGCCTTATTACGCTGGTTGCGCTTAGGAAGAACATTTGGTGATCGAATAGAAGTTTTATCAGGCTTAAATACCAATGAATCCTATATTATTTCAGCTGACGGAAAATTGTACAATGGTGTTAATGTAACCATCCAATAATAAGTTAGAACAGAAAAAAACAACTTTAAACTTATAAAATTTAAAGAAAAAAATTATGCAAGAAGGAATTTCAGGTAAAATTGCCCATTTTTTCATCAACTCAAAACTTACCATTTTATTGATGATAGGCTTGATGATTATTGGGATATATAGTTCATTTCTAATCCCAAGAGAAGAAGAACCACAAATAATTGTACCCATGGCCGACGTTTTGGTTGGTTATCCAGGTGCCAACCCTACTGAGGTAGAAAACAGAGTTATAAAACCTTTAGAGAAAATTATCTCAAATATTAAAGGTGTTGAGCATGTGCACAGTATGGCTATGAATGGTCAGGCAGTTATGGTGGTTCAATTTTATGTAGGTGAAGATACAGAACGCTCCTATGTAAAATTATATGACGAGTTGATGAAGCATGAAAACATGTTTCCTAAAGGGGTTTATAAACCCGTAGTTAAAACGCGCGCTATTGATGATGTTCCTATGTTAGGCTTAACGCTTTGGAGCGAAAACTATAATGATTTTCAATTAAGAGAAATCGCTGAGGAAGTCACCTCTGAAATTGAAAAAGTTAAAGATGTATCCATCACCACTGTCATTGGTGGCAGAAACAGAGAGTTAAAAGTCATCCTTGATAAAGATAAAATGGCTGGAAACGGTGTAGATGCCTTAGGCATTATGCAAATGATTCAAGCCAATAATAGCAGTTCGCAATCAGGAAGTTTTATAAATAATGATACTGAATATTTAATCACCACCGGGCGTTTTTTAGAAACAGCTGAAGATGTTGAGAATTTAGTGATTGGTATCAATAAAAATATGCCGGTTTATTTAAAACAAGTGGCTACTATTCAAGATGGGCCATCATCACCAAAAACCTATGTATCTTTTGGTTTTGGTCAAGCCAATGATGCTTTTAAAGAATACAATTCTGAATATCCTGCGGTAACTATATCGGTTTCAAAAGTAAAAGGAGCTGATGCCATGAAGGTCTCTGAAAAAATATTACAGCATATAGATAAATTAAAATCAAACCTAATTCCTTCTGATGTACATATTGATATTACAAGAAATTATGGTGAAACAGCCTCAGATAAAGTAGGTGAATTATTATTGCATTTAGGAGTAGCCATATTAGCTGTTACCATTTTGGTAATGCTTGCCATGGGATGGAGAGGTGGTTTAGTAGTTTTCTTCTCGGTACCTTTAACCTTTGCCTTAACCTTGTTTGCATATTATATGCTAGGCTACACATTAAACAGGATCACACTATTTGCTTTAGTCTTTGTAGTTGGTATTGTGGTTGACGATAGTATTATTATAGCCGAAAATATGCACAGGCATTTTAAAATGAAACGATTGCCATTTAAACAGGCTGCTATTTACGCTATCAATGAAGTGGGTAACCCAACCATCTTAGCAACCTTTACGGTCATTGCGGCAATTCTACCTATGGCCTTTGTATCTGGTATGATGGGGCCTTATATGAGTCCTATGCCTATTGGAGCCTCTATTGCCATGATATTATCACTATTTGTGGCCTTAACCGTTACACCTTATTTAGGGTATCATTTATTACAAGAAAAAGAGGGACAATCACATAAGGAAGAAGAAGGTTTAGAAACAAGTCTTATTTATAAAGTCTACAAAAAAATAGAACAACCTTTCTTAGATAATTCTAATAAACGTAACGTCATGTTTGGCATTACAATACTATTGCTTTTAGGATCAATGATGCTGTTTTTTACAAAGTCAGTAGCAGTAAAAATGTTGCCTTTTGATAATAAGAATGAATTTCAGATAGTCATTGATATGCCTGAAGGTACCACTTTAGAAAGAACGGCGGTGGTTACTCAAGAAATTGCACAATACTTAACTACCATACCAGAGGTTGTAGATTACCAAAATTATATTGGCGCATCCTCTCCTATTACCTTTAATGGTTTGGTACGTCATTATGATTTACGTGGTGGCAGTAATATGGCTGACATTCAAGTAAATCTTGTACACAAAGAACATAGAGATTTACAAAGCCATGACATTGCAAAAATTGTGCGCCCTAACATTCAAAAAATTGCTCAAAAATATAATGCCAATGTAAAAATTGTTGAAGTTCCGCCAGGACCACCGGTGCTTTCAACATTAGTTGCCGAGATATATGGACCAAATTATGAGGACCAAATTAAAGTAGCCAAACAGGTTAAAGATATATTAGAAAATACAGTTGATGTGGTTGATGCCGACTGGATGGTTGAAGCAGATCAAATTGAATATCGTTTAGAAGTAGATAAAGAAAAAGCAATGCTTAATGGCATTGCACCACAACAAGTAGTAGGTAATTTGACTTATTTACTAAGGGAATATCCCATTTCAAATTTGTATGATGAAACCTCAAATGACAATGTTAGTATTGTACTTTCTTTAGATGATAAGGATAAAACATCACTACAAGACATTCAAAACCTTAAAATTAAAGGACAAAATGGTAATGTGGTTTCTGTAAGTGATTTAGTTTCCATAAAAAAAGGAACTCTAGAAAATACCATTTATAGAAAAGACCAAAAACGCGTTGTTTATGTTTTAGCTGATATGGCCGGAGTGCTGGAAAGTCCGGTATATGCTATTTTAGGAATGAATGAAAAACTTCAAAAAATAACCCTTCCTAAAGGATATAAAATCAATGAATTGTACATGGAAGCTCCTACCGAAGAAACAGATTTTACTGTAAAATGGGATGGCGAATGGCAAATCACTTTAGAAGTATTCCGTGACTTAGGCGCTGCCTTTTTAATAGTTATTGTGATTATTTACATGCTTATTGTTGGTTGGTTTCAAAACTTTAAAACACCTTTGGTTATGATGGTTGCCATTCCATTGTCATTAGTGGGTATTGTTCTTGGGCACTGGATTTTAGGTGCTTTCTTTACGGCAACCTCCTTTATTGGAATGATTGCTTTAGCAGGTGTTATGGTAAGAAACTCTGTTTTGTTAATTGACTTTATTGAAATTAGATTAAACGATGGTATTCCAATAAAACAAGCCATTATTGATGCTGGTGCTGTGAGGACAACCCCTATTTTATTAACTACTGGCGCCGTTGTAATTGGGGCATCCATCATTTTATTCGATCCTATTTTTCAAGGACTAGCCATATCATTAGTTGCAGGAGCCATTGTTTCTACTTTGCTTACGTTAATTGTTGTGCCATTAATTTATTACATCACAGAACGTAAAAAATGGGAAAAAGAAGAGCAATAGATAAAAAGAATAGGAATTAAATACATCATACTATGAAATTAGTTATTATTACAGCTATTAAGCTATTTGAAAAAGACATCAAATTGCAATTAAAAAAAGCGGAGGTTAAAACTTTTTCTTTTAAGGAAGTTACCGGGTACAGAGATAGCACTGAAGATGCCATAGAATCTAATTGGTTTTCAAGTGAAATGAATCAAACTGAATCCATCGTTTTTTATGCTTTTGTAAAAAAAGAAAATGTGGATATGTTGTTTAAGTTAATAAATGACTTCAACGATAAACAAAAAACCATGTCACACATACATGTAGCCGTTTTAAACATTGAAAAATCAAACTAATAAATATACATATGAAAAACAGAATTGTTAGAGGAATTGCAGGAACATTTATATTAGTAAGCTTATTATTAGCCATTTATATTAATATAAATTGGTTATGGTTTACTGCTTTTGTGGGAGCTAATTTATTACAGTCATCCTTAACCAAATGGTGTTTAATGGACACTATTTTAGAAAAATTAGGTGTGAAAAATTAAAATTCTTATGAATTAAGGACACCGGATTTATTCAAAACAAATTAAAAAAGCACCCTCTACTTAGTGGGTGTTTTTTTATATTATCCATATTATTAATTTTTATTTTATCTATGAGTCTTACATATATTTTGAGAAAAATATAGCATTCATTAATAATTTATTGGTCCCATACCAAAAAGCTCTAAAATTGGTGTTATCTGTAAACGCAACAACTTTTCCTTTACCCAGACTTTTTACTTGAAATGGCACTGAATTTTTCAAAATATTTAAATTTGGATTTGATATATAGCCGCTTAACAAGGGGGTTTTGGTATATTTTATAGGGTTATTATAACTTAAGCTATCAGGCTTAATAAAAATAGCCGTGTCTCTAAACATTGGTAATTTATCATTTTTAAAACCAAAATTTATGGGGTGAGATAGATCTATTTTTGTTTCAAAAATAGCTCCAGAAATATCTTGCGCTTCTTTAAAATCTTCTTTCTGCTCAAAAGAAACGTTTTTAGCATCCACTTTAGAACTTTCAAATTCTAATTTAATAAACTTATTCGTTGAAAGCCATTTAACCGCATTTTTATAGCCTATAATGGTTCCTCCTTGTTTCACCCAATCCATCAATTTATTAATTGTAGCTTCATCCAGTTTCACTTTAGTGCTTGGTATGATAATGGAGGTGTATTCTGATATATCAACTGTTTTTAAGTATATAAGATCCAGTTTAGTAATATTCATTTCATAACGCTGATCAAATAAATGCCAGATTTCCCCACTATCATAAGATGTAATACCGTTACCTACCAACAACGCTACTTTTTGCTTTTCAATAGTTTTAAAATAGGAGCTTCCTAAATCAATTCCTGAGGTTAATCCAGTATTAACCCCTGTAATTTTAACATGGCTAGTCTTAGCAATATCTTTTATAAGATCATATAATTCCAATTCTTCAAATTTTTGATTTTGTACAGGTATCAAAATAGTTCCATAATCAAATTGTTCACCTCCCAATGAAAAAGGCTGTAAGCCCAATTTTACGCGAATATCTTTTTGTAATATTTTATTTAAAGCTTTAGGCGTATAATATTCATGCCATTCCATTAGGTAGGCATATGTACTTTTAGCAGTAACTTCTCCATTATTAAATTCAACATTTTGGACTACATCGCCAATATTTTGAGTGGATTTTAGTTCTGCATAATCTAAATTAAAAGCCAGTGGAAAGGTCCATGCAGAAATATCATAAAACAAACTATCTGAAAAAGTAGTTCGTTTTTCAAACATTGCTTTAATGATGGTACTTTTTGTTTGATTGGTAGGGATTATATAACTCGTTTCTTTTTTAAATTGTTTTCCATCAGCCGTTAAATCGCTATTTAGTCTATTAAATTTTATTTTATGTCTCTGCAAGATTTCGGCTAACTGATTGGTTTTTGCCACATCCTTATCATCACCAAATACAATAGCTTTTACCGTATTTTTTTCGTTATCATTATGTTCATTAACATAAAAATCCTTTTGGTATTTCAACAACTTCCCGCGCATTTCTTGGGCCGCTTTAAGAGTCGATAAAGCTGTTGTAAATTGATTTCGAATCGTAAAAGGAAAGGTCAGAAGTCCATTATCCGTTTCTTGCGCATGACCACGTGAACTGGCTTGTTCAAAAAGAATACCTATACCTCCATTAATGTCTGGGAAAGTAGATCCCTTGCCATAATAATAATCATCATACCTTTCT
>ENA-UOYD01000309-UOYD01000309.1-marine-metagenome-genome-assembly--contig:-NODE-309-length-11551-cov-2.579397_pt1 | contig 11551 bp, 16 predicted proteins | sample MGYA00238169_ERZ767097 | MGnify/ENA primary metagenome ERZ767097 (study PRJEB28937, sample SAMN06267346) | marine metagenome | isolation source: Columbia River Estuary | place: USA:Columbia River Estuary... | reverse complement strand
AGGCGGCCGTCCTGGACCCCCTGGACTGGGGAATCCAGTTTGGTCTGGCCAGCGCCTATGCCGGGACCGAGCAATTTGACCAGTCACTGGAAATACTGCGTCGCGTGCGGGAGATGGACCCAGGCCGCTCCGGAACACACTACCGCTTCGGCCGGAACTACTTGAGGGCTGACAAACCCGGTGAGGCCCTGGAGGAATTCAAGCTGGAGACATTCGATTTTCTTTCGATCAGCGGGCAAGCCATGGCGCTGGACAAGCTGGGCAAGACTGCACAATCCCAGTCCCAACTGAATTCGCTAATCACTACGATCGGAGAGTCAGCCTCCTACCAGATTGCCCAGGTCTATGCCCAGCGGGGAGACGCAGACTCGGCCATGACCTGGCTGGAGCGTGGATTCGTTATCCGGGACCCCGGCCTGGTTTATCTGAAGTCCGACAAAACATTTGACCCGGTGCGCAGCGACCCGCGTTTCCAGAGCCTGCTGGAAAAAATGCACCTGGCGGACTAACTCGCCGGCCCGCAACTTACTGGACAATCTTCCAGCTACCGTCTTCCTGAAGACAGGCCGTGCCGTACAATTGCTGATCCGGCTTGCCACCCACGGTGGCGTCCATGGTGAACTCCCTGCACGGTCCACCGGACCCTTCATAGGTGCGGGTGGGCGTCACTTCGTACGCGTAACCGGTATCCGGATTCACCCACTTGCTGGCCTGGCCGGTGCGGTTGTCATTCAGGGCCACAGCAGTATTTAGCCGATCGGTCTCGTCCATGCTTTGACCCACGTGCTGCCCGATCATGCTGCCGGCAATTGCGCCAACAATTATCGCCGCCGTGCGCCCGGAGCCTCCGCCTACCTGGGAGCCAACTACGCCCTCCAGCACACCGCCAATCACCTGCCCTTCCTGGTCGTGGGTGGTAGTTTCGCATCCGCTGGTAAATGCCAGTACCAGGACGGTAAAGGCTATCGCTATCCTTGAAAACATGACCAACACCTCCGTGTCACAGGCCATGCGATAACTGTATTCTCGTCTTCCCCGGCGGTAAATTCTGGCATGTACCTAGCATTGGCCGGAGTAAGCAATCTCTGTCCGCCTAGTCCTCCAAAATCGAGATCACCAGCGGGCTCAACGCCCCCAGGATCAAACCCAATACCACGGTCTTGTTCGCTTCGAGCACAGCCTGCCAATCCAGCTGGCTAATCACCGCCAACTGCTGCCCAAGTTCCCCCAGCAGTTCAACAACCGGCCAGGCAATCACTGCAGTACCGACCAGTATCGCAGCCAGCGGCAGGCCATTGCGTAGCAAGGTACGCTTGCGAATGCGCAGCACCACCTGCTCACTGAATCCCTGGTCGGGCACCTCGGGCAGGGAGGCGCTGAACTGTTCACGCAACCAGCGTTCCTCATTATCAAACTGTTCGTCAGTCATATCCTGTCTCTCCGTGGGCATAGCGCTCACGCACCCTCAACTTACCGCGATTTATATGGGACTTCACTGTCCCCAGGGCCATTCCGGTGATCTCTACAATTTCGCCGTGACTCATTCCAAACCCATAGGCCAATGTCAGCGCCAGTCGTTCCGGCTCGGTACACGCCGCCAGGATAGTCTCCAGGTCCGATGCCTCTTCCGATGGGCCATCCGAATGCACCGGAGTCTGTCCCGCCAACATTTCCGTCTGGACTTTCTGCTCCAATCGCTGCTCCTGACTAACCTTCCGCCGGGACTGAAGAAATTGATTGTAGCCAATTTTCATGAGCCAGGACGGGAAGCTTCCCTGCCCCGAAAAACTGCCCAGCTTTTGCCAGGCCTTGATAAATGTCTCCTGGGCGAGGTCATCAGCCAACGCATCGTTACGGGTCAGGCGGCGCAGGAAGTTTCTCACCGCAGACTGGTGAACCCCGACCAATTCCTCGAACAAAAGAGGATTTTGGTGAAGCGCCTGTGCCAGGCCCGTTTCATCATGCTTGCTAGTCAAAAATCACCCGTCCGCAGTTGCCCGCTGGATTACTCCTGCCGACCACCAGTCTTCCACAGCGCCAGGTAGGCCAGACCAATAACACAGGGGAAACTCGCCACTGCAAGCATTGGCCTGATGGCATCTTCTTCGCCCAGCAAAACTCCGAAGATCGCAAAGGCGGCTCCGATAGCCAGGGCCACGATACCACGACGTAAATCCGCATTAGGCTGCCGAGGCGGGTCACCCAACAGCTTTATGAACTCAGGCGTCATCTCCTGACCACGTTCAATGGCCTCTCTGAGTGTCTTTTGCGTCTCACTGCGGGCCCGGTATCGAAAATACACAAACAAACCGACGATTATCGCCACCGAAAAGAACAAGGACATAGGAACAAGGATCTCAACCATTTCTATTCTCCATTACCATTAACCAATTTACCTTCTTACTAATACAGATGCTTCCATTTATGAGTTTGGATGCACCACAGGGTGAAAATGTCTCGCCGGTTGCCGAAAAACCTTCCGGCATCGGTAAATACTGCTGTCGAGCAGCCTCCCGCCTCGGGCCCTCAAGACCACTAAGAGGTCAAGGCGTGCAGCTAAAAACATCTTTTCATTCATTAAACTCGCCAGCCTGTTCAACATGATGACTACAAAGACCCGCGGTGAAATACGGCGCGCTCAGCGGTGACATCTTGTGCAAATGACGTACCGGTCGAACACAGTTCAAAGGTTGAAATTCCCGGACCAAGTACAATCCGATAATTAACCCTCTCCCCGAACTGTCCGGTGAAACGATCGCTTACATCACCCTCAATAACAAAGGCCAGGCCATGCTCACCATCGGACCGGGGCAAGATGACCCGGGATTCGGCCACCAGGGATTGAGTTACTCCGATGCACAGGCGCTGGTCCGGGGTGGCGGAAAACTGCTGATGAATTGCCGGAAGGAAATCAAACTTCCATGAGCCCACGTGGTCGAGGGCCCACTGCACGCCACCTATCAACGCAAAAAACATTGTGATGGGAGCAAGCAATTCGATCATTTCCCCTCTCCGTAGCAATCAAGCATTATTCCCCTTTGTATATCTATAGATGCAGTGAAGCCCCGATTTGGATGCATTGATTTTTATTGCATGGAGAAAAAGGATTGTTTATGACTTATAAACTCCCCCTGGCGGCGGAGCTTATTGATCTGATCGTTGAATTTATGAATCGCAATTCAATAAAAGAAATTGGACAAGTCCGTCAAATTAGAATAATTCTAGCCATCTAGAAAGCAGGCACCGGATACAACATGATTTTCAGGCAACTCTTCGACAACACCTCATTTACCTATACTTACCTGATAGGCAGCCGAAAGGGCGGCGAGGCGCTGATTATTGATCCGGTACTGGAACACGTGGATCACTACCTTAGATTGTTCCGTGAACTGGACCTGAAGTTGGTAAAGGCCATCGACACTCACCTGCACGCCGATCATGTAACCGGTCTGGGCAAGCTTCGCGATCGCACCCATTGCATCACCTTGATGGGCGAGAAGAGCAAGGTTGATGTCGTATCCATGCGGGTAGCGGATAGCGACTCGGTGAAAATCGAGGGTATTTCAATGCAGGCCATCTACACGCCGGGCCACACCGATGACTCATACAGCTTCGTGATGGACGACCGGGTATTCACCGGTGACACCTTGTTAATCCGTGGTACCGGCCGCACGGATTTTCAGAACGGCAGCGCCAGTGAGCAATATGATTCAATATTCAATCGGCTTCTGAAACTCCCGGAAAATACGCTGGTTTACCCTGGCCACGACTACAAGGGAGACACCGTCAGCACCATAGCCGAGGAGCGCGCCTTCAACCCGCGACTGCAAGTGTCCTCGGAGCAAGAGTACGTGGACATCATGAATAACCTGAATCTTCCCAACCCTAAACTGATGGACGTGGCAGTGCCTGCCAACCTGCATATCGGCCTGCGCCAGGATGACCTGCGAGACAAGGGCCAGGGGCTGGGTTGCTACGACGCGCTGGCCCTGGTCGGACGCCCGGACGTATTGCTGGTAGACCTGAGGGAACAGCTGGAGATAGATCGGCACGGGCAGATAGAAGGATCAATTACCGCCCCCTACCAGGATCTGGAGAAAAATCTCGCCCCCGGGGGACTCATTTACGAGCTAAGCCATGCCACCGGAAAACGGTTACTTTTTTATTGCGCCCACGGAGAGCGATCTGCCATGGCGGTAAGCGATGCAGAAGCCGCCGGTATCACCAATGCCTGTCACATCGAAGACGGCATTGAAGGCTGGAAACTGATGGGTGGGCCGGTGAGCAAAAGCGGCTGAGGCTCCAGCCCAGGCGATGCAACTCATTGTATAGCAACTAATAAATACCCGGGCCTGGGCGACCGGTGAGAATTGGAAAGCGGCCTTCTCCAGCTGGTGTGTAAAAAAATACTTGACTAGACCGACTAGTCGGTTTATTTTTCGCTCATGGCAACAGCAAAAAGCAAAATGATTTCCAGCGCCAGGGGCTTGATGCTTCTGAACGGCTACCCGTCCACCTCGGTGGACGAGATCATTTCTGCGGCCGGCGTATCCAAGGGCAGCTTTTATCACTGCTTCAAGTCCAAGGAAGAACTGGGCGCGGCAGTCGCCGAGGCGTACCTGGACGAGGCCCTGGCAGTAATCGGGACGGGTCGTTACGAAGAGGTGGAAGATCCCCTGGAACGCGCCTTTGCCTTTGTCGAGCACATGGAGGCAGCCGCGCCCGCACTATGGAATCACGGCTGCATGCTGGGCAGTTTCGCCATCGACTTGTCGGGCACCCATTCGACCATCGCCGCCTGTCTTAACCGCCTGATGAGTGACCTGGAGTCGCGTATAGCGCCACTGCTGGAGCCCATCGCGCTGGCATGCACACGGGACGACGCTCCCACCGGGCGCGACCTGGCAAACCACATGATGGCAGTGGTGGAAGGCGGCATTGTGATGGCCAAGGCCCACGGGGACCCGACGCGGATCGCCGGGGCCATCCACGAATTCCAACGTTATTTGAAGGCGCTTATCAACTAACTGTTTTTTGATCAAAAGTTAAACCGACCAGTCGGTTTAAATCAGGAATGTACTGTCAGGAGACACCAAGATGAACGTTGCTAAAATCTTTAACTGCACCCTTGCCACGATGCTTTTTACAGGGCTACTGGCAGCCACCCTGCCCGGCTTTTTCAACCCTGACATGAGTCCCTTCCAGGCCTACGTGGTGGCACCGGTACTGATGCAGCTGGCAGCAATGATCAGCGCAGCCCTGCATCATGTCCTGGAATTGGGTGAACAGCATATACACCCGGCCCACCACCCAGGCTCGAATCGCACCAATGAAGACCAGGCATACTCCATGGAAAATATGTCTTCCCGTAGAACCGGGCCCAGTGGCAACAAAACCGATGGCCCCAGCCAGGATACGCACCATGGACAACGGGCAGCATGAGCCATCTAAGCCGGGACGGGTTTTGGGGCTAGACGGCCTCTCCCGCGGCGTGGCCCGATGACCAGGCCCATTGGAAGTTAAAACCACCCAGGTGCCCGGTGACATCAAGCACCTCACCAATGAAATACAGGTTGGGCACAGTGGTGCATTCCATAATCCGGGAGGACACCTGATTCGTGTCCACACCACCCAGGGTCACCTCGGCAGTTCTATATCCCTCCGTCCCCGCAGGCCTGAGTGTCCAGTTAGCCAATTTCTCACCCAAGGCTTCCAGGTCACGATCTGACCATTGCGCCAGGGGAGTCTCCGCCCGCTCCGGCCACCACAGTTCCTGCAATTCCAATACCAGCGTTCGAGGCAAAATCTCGGCCAGCGCAGTGCGTAACAAGCCACGGGGAGAGCGCCGCTTATGCTCGACTATCCAATGAACCGGATCCCGCGAGGGAAGCAAGTTGATGCTGATCTGATTCGAATCATGCCAGTAGCTGGAAAGCTGCAGCATTGCGGGCCCGCTCAATCCACGATGGGTGAAAAGCATGGCATCGCTAAATGACATGTCCGGCGTGCTGGCGGCAACCTCCAGCGCAAGCCCGGAAAGGCGACTGGTAATTTCGTGCATCGAATCTGTGAAAGTAAACGGCACGAGGCCGGCCCGGGTAGGCAGCACATTGAGGTCAAACTGTCGGGCAAGCTGGTAGCCAAATCCGGAGCCTCCCAGCTTGGGAATCGACAACCCGCCGGTAGCGACAACCAGGGACTGGGCGCTGATTGGGCCTGTCGCGGTCTTTAATTCAAAACGCTCATTCTTGTGCACAGAATGCGTCTCGCAATTGGTCAGGATTTGCACACCGGCCAGGTGACATTCGTCCAGCAACATGTCGAGAATCTGTCTGGAAGAATCATCGCAGAACAGTTCACCCTGGCTTTTCTCGTGATAGGCAATCTTGTGTCTTTGCACAAGATCCATAAAGTCCCATTGGGTATAACGACTCAATGCAGATTTGCAGAAATGGGGATTACCGGACAAAAAGCGGTTGGGCTCAACATATAGGTTCGTGAAGTTGCAACGCCCACCCCCCGACATCAAAATCTTTTTGCCGGGTTTATTGGAGCGCTCCAGCAGCAGCACTTTTCGACCTCGCCTGGCCGCCTGCATGGCACACATGAGCCCTGCTGCACCGGCGCCCAGGACCACCACGTCAGGTTTGCCACCAAAGGGAATAGTCATCGAGTGATTCATCGATACATCCTACCGGAACAGGAACAGCAGCGTACCGCTGGAAAGAAGTGGTCGACAGAGTAACCCAACCGGCCAGGTACGCAAGACACAATCCAAAACTCCCCACGTATTATCGAGAAATTTATCGCAAAATTCTCTGGAGCTATTAGAGCCATTCCGGAAGATGCTTCTTCATAGTCTCCCTCGCGAAATTACCACTACTGATAAAAAATGCGCAAATTCGGTAATTTGTATTTTTTTCTAAATCGTGATGTAGACTATTCAAACCCGCAGGTCTCGCAACGGATGCGTACTGTCGCGTCACGCGAGAGGTTTTTTTTGGTGAAGAATTAAATTGCGGGTTTCTTCATCTTAAGTAAGTGCGTACAGAGGTAGATTAGATGGCCACGGGTACTGTTAAATGGTTCAACGATTCCAAAGGATATGGATTCATTTCACCAGATGAAGGCGGCAAGGATGTGTTCGTGCACGCGAGTGCAATTACCGGTGAAGGACGCCGAACCCTAATTGAGGGTCAGGCCGTTCACTTCGAGGTAGAAGAAGGCCCGAAGGGACCACAGGCCACGAACGTTACTCCAGGTTAATAGTTCCTGTTCAGGCCGGCATTGCCAGCCAGGTAACGACTAGTCAATGAAATCTGTTCCGGCTGAAAAGCCGGAACAGGATTGTCTTGTGTTTTTTAGACGCGATCATTTCCTGGTCACAGGAAAAAAGACACGGCGAACGGATACCTGCGGAACGCTCATCCGGTTCTCTCAACCATTAGCCAGAACATTCCCCTTGATTCTGGCGCACGCGCGTTGCTGCAACACCAGTTGCTACCGTTACCTGTGCTGACATATCCGCGCTGACGTATCCGCGCCGCGGTTCGATCCCTGGCATTCAACTCATCCAGTGATCCCGGGGCTAGTTATTCGAGGCGCCCTGCTCAACCCAACGACGTAGTACCTGGATTTCTTCGGCATACAGTCGACGATTAGCACCGTGGGGCATTGCGATTGAAGGATCTGCCCGTCCTTCAACGAGCATATTCAACACGCTGCCCTGGGCATCGCCGGGAAGAACCACTTTTCCGAAACGGGTCCCTTTCATCAAACCGTCATAACTGTCCAATGCCAGGCCACTGGCCTCGTACCCAGGCTGGCCAGGAACGTGACAACTCACGCAATTGTTATCAAGCACCTGCTTGACCTCAGCGGAGAAACTCACGACAGGCTCGCCACCGCTGCATCCGACCAGACCCAGAAACACACCAATCAACGCCGCACTAGCGACTACGCGCACGAATACCATGAGATCTCTCCCGCCCTGTAATACCGGTTACGTTGCAACCCTGCGTAGATTTGAACAATGCGGAGTTTTACCTAAGGCCGCGAGGCTATTACCAACTGGATGACTACAGTCCGAGACTGCGTTGGCCAGGTTGCCAGCCACCAAGCATGAGGCTAACCGTGCCTATCCCCAGGCTCCTGACCCACCGTGCCGCCGAATCCAGGCTAGTCCAGGTCTTCACATCACCCTTGAGGGTCAATGCGGTCAGTGACCCATTAGGGGTCTTGGCCTCAACGTGAAAGCGTCCGCCCTGGGCGACGATAGATACTTTTTTCACCGCCCCTGCTTCGATCAGGGTGCGAAAGGTTTTCTCATTCACCGGGAGCCTCCGGGAACAGTTCGTTTTGCTCGGGAATAGGGATATCTGCGCTCTGGCAGTGCTCGCGAATGAGCAACTCAATCATGTTTGCCACGCTGCGGTGGTCGCGGGCAGCCGCTTCCCTGAGCGCCTCTTTGAGCGCGGGATTCACGCGGAGATTAAGGGTTGCGGTCTTGGTTCGTGCCACGAGTGACCTGCCGATTGACGAGATTAAGCAAATGTAACGCACTTCACACGTTCTTTGCTAGTCTTTTGCGTCATATCCTTTCGACAGGTCACCCGCGACCGATAGGTCTGTAGACCCTAGTTCTTCATGGAATCCAGTCCGCTCACGAGTACACGCGCCCAACCACGCAGGCCGGTTCGTACCTGGGACTGACTCAGCCCACGTGAGGTCATGCGAATCTGGTCTCCAGGGAAGCTGAAGTCACGCCTGTCTGCAGCCCGGGCAAGAATCTGCTTTTCCCTGGAGTCGTAGACTTCCAGCACCAGACCCGCCTCGCCGACTGAACGAACATAAATTCGCTGACCGGGGGATTCAGGCGGAACCATCGATGCCACGTCCAGGATCTCGACCCTGATTAGCAATACATCATCCCCAGGTTGATCGGTGAGTTCGAATTTCGTGCTCTTGGCGAATTCCTCGAGAAATATCTCATTAACGGCAGCTTCAAAGCGTTCTTTTTCCGCATCGCTCATGGGAAAGTTTTTTTCTGAACTGCGCAGGGACATATTACCGTTGTATTCGCGCGCCGCAGCGTACTGAACACCGGTAATCACCGGAAGAACCTTGGTGTAACCATTCAGGTCAATACCCGGGCGCACCCATACTTTCGACAGTGCCGTGTTATCTACCGCGACCAATCCGTCAAAGGTCGTTTCCGCGCCGGGTCCAGTCTGGATCGCCGGTGCAGGTGAAGCGCATGCTGTCAGCGTGGCGGCAATAAGCATTGCCCCTGCGACCCGCAAAAATTCTCCCTTGATCTTCATTTCTCGTCTCCCTTTCATTGCGTAACACGACGCCAGCCTAAGCGCGGTTCTGAATTATATTCGGTCCAATCCATAAATTGGATACATCACCTGGTCGATTGTTCCCGGGTAAGTATTGACAGGCAATTTATCTGGTACCAAGCTGAGCCTATGCAAGGATTCGCTGTCAGATTACTCATCGCCATTGTCGGACTTTGGCTAGCCTCCGTCCTGGTTCCCGGGGTAAGCATTCAGGGGGCATGGACATTCATCTTCGCGGCCCTGTTGCTAGGCGTTGTGAACGCCCTGGTCAGGCCCCTGGCAGTCATTCTTACCCTGCCACTAACCATACTTACTATGGGCATATTCCTGCTGGTTATCAATGCCGCCATGTTCGGACTGGTGGCAAGATTCCTGGATGGCTTTAGCGTGGCCGGCTTCTGGTCTGCCCTGTTCGGTTGGCTGATCGTCAGCCTCACCAGCACCCTGGCATCCTGGTACATCGGGCCCAAGGGACGCTACGAAATCCTGGTCATCCAGCGACATTAAGCTGCATCAGGTACAGACCAACTTCCCGGCGTCCTCGCGACACAAATCGGGAAAGCCCCGTACCCGCCACAACTCCAGCAAGCCCAGTTCTTCCACCAGGGGCTGAAACTCCGGCGACTGGCGTAATGCGCTATTCCACGGATACCACAATCCCTGGAGTTCATCCGGATGGGTTGCGTAGCTCGCCCGAACGGCATCCGGGTAGGAGTCCAGCAACCCAAGTTCCGCCAGGCAGGAATGAATTGTTACAGAGGCGCTGGAACCCAAAGAACCAACCTGGTCTTCGGTAATTTCCAGCAGCTTGGACGCCTTTGCCGGGTCCTGTCTGGCATCCACCAACGCCACCCACCACTCCCGTGAAAGGGAACCGGGACCCTCTCTGAACGGCTCCAGCACCCGGTCATCCAGGCCCATCTGGAAATACAGCGTGCGCAGGACATTGGGGGCTTCATAATGCCCCAGGGCCATACCCCGATTCAGGTGGCTCACCGCCTTGTCCAAATCGCCAGTCAGCATGTACGCCTTCCCCAGCGCCGTATTGTTGATTCCCGATGCGGGGTCCTGGCGATAGGCCGCAAGCAACTGCATCTTGCCCTGTTCCAGGTAGCCCGTACCCAGCAGGCTCAAGCCGTACCAGAGCCGCAGGCTCGCGTCCCGGGGATGCCTGGCAATACCTTGCTTGAATCGCTCCAGCCCCCGATTCCAGTGCATTGGGGCCTGCAGGACGTCGAGACCCGCGAGTACTGCAATGGCCAGGGACGATTCCGGATCCAGCTGTAATGCCCTCTCCGCCGCCACCCTGGAGGCTTCCAGTTCCTCAGCCATATCGGTACCGCGAATGTAATCCCAAGTTACCGAGCGCACCCCCGCCAGGGTTGCCCAGGCTGCCGCGAAATCCGGATCCAGGGCCACCGCCTGTTCCAGCAGTCCAACCGCAGCGCCTACCCCATCGCCTCGCTGGCCAAATAGCTCCAGACCTTGAAGGTACAGGTCATAGGCCTGCAGGTTTTCTGTCGGTCGCTGTCTTTCGGGCAGGATGCCCTGGCCGCCCAGGGACACTCGCAGGGCCGCCACGATGCGCGCGGCAATGTCATCCTGGATGTCAAAGATATCCGCCATCTGCCGGTCATAGGTTTCAGACCAGATGTGGGCATCGGTTTTCACATCAATCAACTGGGCGGTTACCCGAATCCGGTCACCGGATCTGCGCACGCTACCCTCCAGCACGTGGTTCACTCCCAGTGCCTTGCCGATAACCCCCAATTCCACATTCTGGCCCTTGAAGGCGAAACTCGAAGTGCGTGACGGCACCCTCAGTCCCCGCACCTCAACCAGCAGGTTCAGTAATTCTTCGCTCAGTCCGTCGGAAAAATATTCGTTATCCGGGTCGGAGCTCATGTTCACGAATGGCAGCACCGCCACCGAGTCGTAATCCGGCAGCGCCAGGCCGGACGCATCCACCCGGGACTGAATTTCCGGTGCCGAGTCGGGCAGGATATAGGCGCCGATTCCGCCACGGGAGATAACCTGCACGGTAAGCAGTGGAACCGCGATCACAGCCAACAGGGCAATGGCCAGGTTTAACCGGCGTCCGGCATGTTGGCGGGCGGCGTCATCTGCTGCCAGGTCTTTCTCGCGCTTCAAGCCTTCCGGGGTAATCTCGAAAATCCAGGAAAACAGCAGCACCACGGGAAGACCCA
>ENA-UOYD01000307-UOYD01000307.1-marine-metagenome-genome-assembly--contig:-NODE-307-length-11597-cov-2.710417_pt1 | contig 11597 bp, 10 predicted proteins | sample MGYA00238169_ERZ767097 | MGnify/ENA primary metagenome ERZ767097 (study PRJEB28937, sample SAMN06267346) | marine metagenome | isolation source: Columbia River Estuary | place: USA:Columbia River Estuary... | reverse complement strand
CCTTCTTCTAATTTACCTTCTAAATTTATACTGTCTGCATCTAATGATGAATAAAAAGCACCTTCTTTATTTGTAAGTTCCCTTTCAATAAATTCTAATGTTTCATAAACTGTTTTTTTATACAAGGGGTTTTTGGTTGCCTGATAAGCTTCAGAATATAAACTTACCAATTGTCCATTATCATATAGCATTTTTTCAAAGTGTGGAACATGCCATTTTTTATCGACAGAATATCTTGAAAAACCTCCACCAACTTGGTCGTAAATTCCTCCATAAGCCATATTTGTTAGTGTAGTATTTGTATATTTTAAAACAGAATCATTGCTTGCCTGGGTTCCATATCTCAACAAAAACTGATAATTGTTTGGCATTGGAAATTTGGGTGCGCCAACTCTTCCACCTAAATCAAAGTCCATATATAGTTGCCATTTATTTACGGTTGATTTCAAATCGGCAATAGAAAATTCAGGAATACTTTTATTTATTTCTACTAAATCAGAATTTTTAACACCTTCCGTAAGTTTTACAGCATAATCTATAACCTGATCTGGCTTTTCTTTATACATTTTACTTATTTGCTCTAACGCATTTATCCAGTTTTCTTTAGGGAAATAGGTTCCTCCCCAAATAGGCCTTCCATCTGGCAAAGCAATACAATTTAACGGCCAACCTCCTCTGCCAGTCATTAACTGGACTGCACTCATATAAATTTGGTCAATGTCTGGTCTTTCTTCTCTGTCTACTTTAATGTTGATGAAATTAGTATTCATTATTACAGCAACCTCTTCATTTTCAAAACTTTCATGTTCCATCACGTGGCACCAGTGGCAAGATGAATAGCCTATGGAAATAAGTAGTAACTTATTTTCTTTTTTTGCGAGTTCTAAAGTTTCATTATTCCACGCATACCAGTTTACTGGATTATGGGCATGTTGCAATAAATAAGGACTTGTTTCCTTTATTAAATTATTGGTGAATTTATGTTCAATCATTTTTTTGTTAGTTTGATTTTTACAGCTAATTATTGAAAATAGTATGAATGCAATAAAAAGTTTATTCATTAAAAAGTAGTATTTAAGTAAAAATAAAAAAAAAAGAAAAGCGCTTTTTAAAAAGCGCTTTGTAATATTAAATTTAGGAGTTATTTAACTTCAAAGGTGATTTTAACATTTACACGAAATTCTGAAATTTCGTTATCATCAATAACAACACTTTGTGATTGTACAAATGCAGATTTTAGGTGTTTAACACTTTTTGACGCATGTTCTACTGCATTTCTTGTGGCTTCCTCCCAACTTTTGCTAGAACTCGCCATTACTTCAATAACTTTCATTACCGCCATAACAAATATATTTTTAAAATTAGTATGTTTCAATATACGAAATTTTAATGAAAAAAATTCATTTATTGCTGTCATACATCTTGAAATTGGTATTTTTGAAGGCTTTAACATTTCAGTCAAATTGCAATGAAAAACAATATTATAGCCTTTTTTTACTTTTTCATATAGTAAGCTTTTCCCAAACTAGTGTTTAAAAAATAAAGGATCTTCGTTAACGCTCACTAATAATTTTAAACTTACTGATAATTTTTCCGTAAGTAATGTAACTCAATTAAGAACAGTTTTTTTTATACAAAACAAACAAGCTTTTTTAATTCAGCTAGGTATTAGTTATAAACTGAACAAAAATATTTGTGTAAGTGCAGGGTATTTGCTTTTTACCAATTATCCAAATGGCAGGTTACATGCACCAGTTAAAAAGTATGAAAACAGAATATGGCAAAATGTAATAGTAAATTCCACTTTAGGCAATTCAAAACTTAGCCAAAGATTTATGTATGAACAACGATTTTAAGATGATATAGTACTAAATAATTAGAATGAGTATAGTATTGATGATGTATCTTATTCTCAAAGAAATAGATATAGATTAGCAGTCACTGCCAACTTAATAAAATTACATAATGACAAAATTATTTACGGGAAACTTTCTAATGAAATTAGAATTCGGTTTCAATCTGGCATAGCTGAGCCAGATTTTGATCAGAATAATTTAGTAGCTATACTAGGATATCAATTATTAGAGAACTCAAAAGTTTGGTTTGGTTATGGCAGGTATTAATTCATATAAACCGCATCCAATTTCATATCGAACGACATATTACTTGTCACTTTAAGCTATGACTTTGATTTTACCAAAAAGAATAGCTATAATTAGTATTAATAATACACTATTTTTAGTATCCTAATATGTAATAATTGTATATCTTTAAAATTCTTCCTAAGAACTTAATTTACAATAAATTGTAAACGTTTAGTGAAAGTTGTACTATTTTCAATAATTTATGTACATTATTTATTAAAATAGTATAGTATTTTTTTCTGTTTATTATACATTATTTACCAAAAAGCAACTGAGCTTTTACAAAAAGCACTTGATCTTTTTCAAGAGAGGACAGCAACTTTTAGACTATGGATAGGCTCGTTTTTTAAAATAAATAGGATTTAAAATTGGCAGAGTTAAAACATAAAAAAACCGAAACATTTGTCTCGGTTTTTTTATGAATAAATTTTTTACCTTTAGCTAACAGCTTTTTTAATTCTTGCAATTGCTTCACGTAATTGAGCTTCAGAAGCCGCATACGAAATTCTTAAACAAGTTGGTGCTCCAAATGCATCACCAGTTACTGTTGCAACATTAGCTTCTTCTAATAAAAACATAGAGAAATCGCCAGCATTTTCAATTTTATATCCTTTAAGAGTTTTTCCAAAGAAAGCTGAAACATCAGGAAATACATAAAATGCTCCTCCAGGAGTATTACATTTCATTCCGTCAATTTCACTTAATAATCCTAAAACAATATCTCTACGGTTCCTAAATTCATCAACCATGAATTGAATTTTAGAAACAGGAGCATCTAACGCGGCTATTGTTGCACGTTGGGCTATTGAATTTGGGCCGGAAGTAATTTGACCTTGTAATTTATTACAAGCTTTCGCAATCCATTCAGGAGCTCCAATATATCCAATTCTCCAACCTGTCATTGCAAATGCTTTTGCAACCCCATTTACAGTTATTGTTCTGTCATACATGCTTTCAATTGCCGCAAAACTAAACATTGGTTCTCCATAATTTATATGCTCATATATTTCATCAGATAGCACATAAATATTTGGGTGTTTTTCAATAACAGCAGCCAAAGCTCTGTATTCTGCTTCAGAATAAACAGTGCCACTTGGGTTGTTTGGTGAGTTAAAGAAAATCATTTTTGTTTTTGGTGTTATGGCAGCTTCTAATTGTTCAGGAGTAATTTTAAAATCAGTTTCAACTGTAGAAGGAATTTCTTTATATGTAGCTTCTGCTAACGTTGCAATAGCAGAATAGCTAACCCAATATGGAGCAGGTAATAAAACTTCGTCACCAGGATTTAACAAAACCATTGCAGCATTAGCAATAGATTGTTTTGCGCCTGTTGAAACTACAATTTGACTTGGTTTATATTCAACATTATTATCACGTTTAAATTTTCTACAAATAGCTTGTTTTAAATCTAAATAACCATCAACTGGGCTATAGGTACTATAATTGTTATGTATAGCATCTATAGCGGCATCTTTTATGAAATCAGGAGTATTAAAGTCTGGTTCACCTAAACTTAAACTTATAATATTTTTTCCTTGCTCTTTTAATTCTCTTGCTTTAGCGGCCATTGCTAAAGTTTCTGAAACTGGTAAACTGTTAATTCTCTTCGATAGTTGATCGTTCATGGCTTAAATTTTAGACATACGCTGGCTTTACACCTAACGCTTTTAATTGATTAAAATGTTCTTTAATTGCTTTTGAAAAAGTTTTATATTCGTTATAAGGTAAATTAAATTCTTGTGCCGTTTCTTTTACAATTTTGGCTATTTTTCCATAATGAATATGAGAAATATGCGGAAAAATATGATGTTCAACTTGGTGATTTAAACCTCCGGTATACCAAGAAATAAATTTATTTGTAGGTGCAAAATTTGAAGTTGTATACAGCTGATGAATTGCCCAAGTATGTTCTAAATGACCTTCTACATCAGGAATAGGCATTTCTGTTTTTGGAACAACATGTGCTAACTGAAAAACAACACTTAAAATCATTCCTGCTGTATAATGCATTACAAAAAAACCGATTAATATTTTCCACCAGGCAATGTCTAAAACAACTAAAGGAAGTACAATCCAAAGCAAATAATAAATAATTTTAGTAATAATTAAAACTGTCCATTCAGTTGTTGGGTTTGGGAATTTACCATAAGAAAGCTTACGTTTTAAATAACGATGCATTTGCTTAAAATCGGTTGTAATTGCCCAATTTATTGTTAACAAACCATATAAGAAAATAGAATAATATTTTTGAAATTTATGAACTGGCAACCATCTTGCATGTTTTGAAAATCTAATAATTCTACCGGCATCAATATCTTCATCATGGCCTTGAATATTTGTAAAAGTATGGTGTAATACATTATGTTGTACTTTCCAATTATATACATTTCCGGCTAAAATATATATACTGCTTCCCATAATTTTATTCACCCATTTTTTACTAGAAAAAGATTCGTGATTGCTATCGTGCATTACATTCATACCAACCCCAGCCATTCCAATTCCAATTATAACTGTTAATAATAGTAGTAACCATTGAGGCATTGAAACGGTTAAAATTAAAATTAGAGGAATTAAAAAAATACTAAACATAATAATGGCCTTGGTATATAGTTTCCAATTACCAGTGCGTTCCATATTATTTTCCTTGAAGTAAGCGTTTACTCTTTTATTTAGTGTTCGAAAAAATTTAGCTTTATCAATTCTTGAAAAGCTTATTGTCTTGTTAATCATAATAGTAAATATATAAATATATCTAGCACCAAAATTACACCAATTAAATTTTTAAATAGAAATTTTATGAAAAAAATAACATTTTTTGAAAAGATGTTAATTTAATTTTAGAAATAGTAATTTTGCCACAAGTAATAAAAAACTATGGAAACTATCTTAAAAAACTTTCCTAATTTAACTGAAATTCAAATAGAGCAATTTAGTAAGTTAGCGGCACTTTATAAATTTTGGAATGAGCAAATTAATGTTATTTCAAGAAAAGATATTGATGAAATTTACACACACCATATATTACATTCATTAGGGATTGCAAAGGTTCAAAGTTTTTTACCAAATTCAAAAGTATTAGATATTGGAACTGGGGGAGGTTTTCCGGGAATTCCTTTAGCTATATTATTTCCTGAAACTCAATTTTATTTAGTTGATTCTATTGGAAAAAAAATAAAGGTGGTTAATGAAGTTTCTACAGCACTTGGTTTAACAAATATAAAAGCTGAGCATATGAGGGCAGAGCTGGTTAAGGAAGAATTCGATTTTATTGTAAGTAGGGCTGTTACTAAAATGGATGATTTTGTAAAAAGGACCAAAGGTAAAATTGCTAAAAAACAGCGACATGAACTGAAAAACGGAATTTTATATTTAAAAGGAGGTGATTTAACAGAAGAGTTACAAAATTTTCCAAAGGCAACTCAATATGATTTAACCGATTTTTTTGATGAAGATTTTTTTGAAACTAAAAAAGTGGTTCATATTCCCTTAAAAAAGAGATGATATTTGTTAGTTTTAATTAAATATTATAAGATAACTTTGTCTTAAATTTAAAATATTTGAATATGAGCCAAGTTAAAGAATGTTTAGTTTGTAAAACGTCGTCAACAGAAATACCAGTTACAAAATTTTATTATCAGGAAAGTGAATTTTTCATTTGCCCGCAACATATGCCAGTTATAATTCATAACCCACAACAATTAATTGGGTTATTAGAAGGAGCTGATAAATTTAAAGGGGTTTAATTGAATTTTTAAACATAAAAAAACTCGCCAATTGGCGAGTTTTTTGTTTTTCTATTTAAATTTATTCTTTAAATCTTTACCAAATTCTTTTAGTTTTTCAACAGCGCTTTCAACTTCTTTTTCTACTGTTTCAATAGTGCTTTCTTGTAAAAACGGATATCTATAATCTGTAGGAGGTACAAAAGTTTCTTTAATTGTTCTATTACTAACCCAACGCAATAAATTCCAAACAGAACCAGCTTTATCATTTGTTCCAGATCCACGAGCGCCACCAAATGGTTGTTGACCAACAACTGCTCCTGTAGGTTTGTCGTTAATATAGAAGTTACCTGCGGCATTTTCTAATTTGTTAGTTGCAATATCAATTACATATCTGTCACCACTAAAAATAGCTCCTGTTAATGCAAATTCTCCAGTTTTATCTACTAAATCTAAAGTTTCTTGCCACTTTTCATCTTCATAAACATAAATAGTTATTATTGGGCCAAATAATTCAGTACACATGGTATCGTATTGAGGATTGGTAGTTACAATTACAGTTGGTTCAATAAAATAACCAACAGAATCATCATATCCACCACCAACAATAATTTCAGCGTCACCATCTTTTTTAGCTTGCTCTAAATAACCAGAAAGTTTTTTAAAAGCTCTATTGTCAATTACTGAGTTTATAAAGTTTGTAGGATCTTCAGGAGAGCCCATTTTGAATGATTTCACATCTTTAATAACAGCTTCTTTAATTGCTGGCCATAAACTTTTTGGTAAATAAGCACGTGAAGCTGCAGAACATTTTTGACCTTGATATTCAAAAGCACCTCTTGAAATTGCTGTTGCAACTTCTTGGGCATTTGATGAAGGGTGTGCCCAAATAAAATCTTTTCCGCCAGTTTCACCAACTATTCTTGGGTAAGTTTTATAATGGTTCATATTTTTACCAATAGTTTCCCAAAAACTATTGAATACAGGAGTTGAACCTGTAAAGTGAACTCCAGAAAAATCTGAGCTATTTAAAATAACATCTGTAATCATTCCAGAATTACCAGTTACCATATTTATAACACCATCTGGTAATCCAGCAGCTTTAAATAATTCCATAATTACTTGAGCTGAATATACTTGTGAACTTGCTGGTTTCCAAATAATTACATTTCCCATTAAAGCAGGAGCAGCAGGTAAATTACCCGCAATTGCTGTAAAGTTAAATGGAGTGATTGCATATACAAAACCTTCTAATGGTCTGTATTCCATTCTGTTCCAAATTCCAGGAGAAGATTGTGGTTGATTGCTATAAATCTCAGTCATAAATTCTACGTTAAAACGTAAAAAATCAATAAGTTCACAAGCTGCATCAATTTCAGCTTGATATACATTTTTAGACTGTGCAATCATAGTTGCAGCATTCATTTTATAACGGAAAGGACCTGCTAATAATTCAGCAGCTTTTAAGAAAATAGCAGCTCTATGCTCCCAACTTGTTGCTGCCCATTTTACGCGTGCTTCAGCAGCTTTTTTTACAGCTAATTCAATATGTTCTTTATCTGCAGTATGATATTTTCCTACACAATGTTTGTGATCGTGTGGTGGATGAATATCAACAGTGTTTCCAGTTCTATATTCTTTTCCTCCAATATAAAAAGGGATGTCAACTTGCTCATTAAACATTTTTTTATAAGTTTCTATTAAAGTCTTACGCTCAAGACTGCCTGGAGCATAAGATTTTACTGGTTCGTTTACCGCTTTTGGTACATTATAAAATCCTGAAGCCATTGTATTGTTTTTTTAGTTTTTTTTGAATTAAATTTGCTTACAAAGTTACAAAAATCGATTTACTTTTTTTGTCACAAACTAATACTCAATATACTAATTTTAATAGCATGTGTACCGTTACATTTCTTCCTACACTTAATAATAACTTTATTTTAACCTCAAATAGAGACGAGCAAAGTTCTCGTGAAACAGATTTGCCAATGAAATATTTTGAGGATGGAGTTGAAATGCTTTTTCCAAAAGATAAAATGGCGGGTGGTACTTGGATTGGGACTAGTGATAAAAAAAGATTGGTATGTGTGTTGAATGGTGCTTTTGTAAAACATAAACGTAAAGAAAATTATACCAAAAGCAGAGGATTAATAGCAAAAGAAGTGCTTAAATCTGATGATTTTTTAACTTTTATTAATACACTTAATTTAGAAAATATAGAGCCATTTACAATGGTAATTGTTGATTGGAATACTAATCAGCTCAATTTATTTGAACTAATTTGGGATGATAATATAAAGCATTTTAATGAACTTAAAAATGAAGCCAAAATTTGGTCATCTTCAACATTATATTCAAATGAGGTTAAAGAAATACGAAGAAATTGGTTTAACAATTGGAAAGAAAAGAATAAATTTTCAAAAGAAGCAATTCTAAATTTTCATCATTCTCAAATTGGAGATAAAGAACAATCTATTTTGATGAAACGATCATATGTTGAAACTGTAAGTATTACTTCAGTTGAAAAAAATGATTTCAGTATTGAAATGAATTATGAAGATATAATTCATTCAAAAAAAATTAAAATGAAATTTTAGCCAACAATAAAAGATAAAACGGCAATAATTAAAAAGCCTATAGAAGCTAAAAACATATAAAATCCATTTAAAAGGATAAATTTAATGATGGTTTTAAACCTCCCTTGATTATAAAAATTACGAAGAGCTTTATAAAGATAAAAGGCGAACAACAAAATAAATATAACTAAAAATCCTTCACTCTTAACCAAGAAATTTAATAAATAAAAAATAGACAATAATAAAAAGAAAACTGTTTGTACATGAAAAACAAACACTAAATTTTCTATGTAAGTATATTTTTTTCTAATATATATCAAACATAAAAAGAGTGTAAAAAAAGGAAGGAAAATAAATAATGAAATTGAAATATAAGAAGTTACTGTTTTTATAAATGATTTTATTCCTTCGGTTTTGTATTTTTCAAAGTTTTTATTGGAATTAATGGTTTGTTGATAATACATTTTATTCCAAAAAGTTTTTTCGTATCCCAAACTATCTAATGCAATTGAAACTGAATATGTTGGAAATTCATTATAAAAATGATGAAAATCTGTTATTCTATTATAAACATTTATGTATGTTGCAGTATCTTTTTTTATAAAATAACTGTATTCTTTTTTAACTTTTGAGGTGTCATTTTTTAGCAATGCCAAAGCTGTATTCATATCAGTTACAATTTTGGTTTTACTGGAATCAATTAAAACAGGGTTAATTTCATTCACATTTGAAAGTATTGAATCGAGCTTTATTTTTTCTTTTTGAGATATAGAATCTATAGCTGTTTTTGTATTAATAAATACATTGTCATCATTAGAATCTGAACTAAATTTAGTTGAAATACCAACTATTAAAAAGAAAATAATTGAAATATTTAAGTATAATTGAAAAGGATTAACAAACCTTGCTCGTTTACCTTCAACATAATCTTTTGAAACTTTTCCAGGTTTGGTTAAAAGGAGTAAAAAAGTATTCCAAAATCTTGAATCGTACGATAGAAATCCCTCAAAAAGACTATTTATAAAACTACTTAAAGAAAGTTTATTTGTGATATTTTTTTGACCACAATAGGAACAGAAGTTTTCATTTTTAAGTAAAGGTTGCCCACAGTTTAAACACTCTAACCCTTTGTGTTTGTTACTAGTAAATTTTGTTAAACTAAATTTCATTTTTCTAATTACTAATGTTAGGAACCATTAATTGAAATGTTGGGATGTAAACTTTGAATATTTTAGAAGTAGTAAAATTAATCATTTTATAGTAACCATTCATAGCTCCAATTGGGGAAGTTAAAAAACAATTTGATTTGTAGGTATGAATTTGGGAAGGTTTTAATATTGGTTTTTGACCAATTACTCCTGAACCTTCTACAATTTCTAGGTTGTTAAGTGAATCAAAAATTTTCCAATGACGCTCTAATAATTGAACGGTATCATTACTTTGATTTTCAATAGTAACCTGATAGCTAAAACCACTGTATAATTTATAATTTCGATAGCTTGTGCCTTCAAAATTAGAAATTACAGAAATTTTTATACCATTTGTTACTTGTTGTACCATAATAACTTATTTGAAGTTTTTATTAGTAACTCAAAGATAAGAAATTTTTGAAAGTAAAAATTAATTGTTTATTTTTTCAGAATTGCCATAACCAACACCAATAACTTCTGTATAACGGCTGCCAAATTTTTTGAAATAAACTAATACTGTATAATCGTTCTCAGTTTCATAAAAAGAACCATCAATATCATAATTAGAAATAATTCCTTGTTTATTTTTAGTTACATATTGGTAATTATAAAACCCTTGTTTCAAAAGTATTTTACACTCATATAATCCAGTTGAAGCATTATACTTTAATTTATTCATATCATTTAATTGCCAATTATTGAATTTTCCATGAACATATATTTCTTTTCCCTCTAAATTTTCTAAACAACTTAAAGAAAAATGAACCCAGCTATAATCCGAATCTGTATTTGGATTTTCACCTTGTAATGTTCTAATAATAAAATTTCCATTTACATCTGGAAACAAGGTATATGGTTTATCAATTCTCTCTTCATTGGTATATAAATATGTATTATATAAATCTGTTCCAAGTTCAACCTTAGCAATATTTAGGGTTGAATTTCTGATGGATTTTGAATCGAAATACAAAAATTCATTTCCAGCCCAAAAACTTGTTTCTTTATTGTATTTGTATAATAACTGAGTTCCTCTAAAAAATTGGGGTTTTAAACCTGCAATAGCTGTTTGCCAGTTGTTATTTTGAAGAATTACTGGAAGAATTTCTTCACTTGGGTTATTAATTCTAAAATTTGAATTATTAATGGTGAATTCAGCTGCTTGCTGGGTGTCAATTTTTGCAATGTCTCTACTTCTGTACATTGCAACTCCAACAGTTACTTTTGGCTCAAAAACAACAAATGCTCTTTTAAAAACCAATTCTTCATCTTCATTTAAAATTGAGATAACATAATTTCCGGAAATTTTAATTTCTGTATTTTCATTTGGAATTGTTACTTTATAATTGGTAAAAGGTTGTAAAGTATTGAATGAATTTTCGTAATCTCTAATTCTATCTTCAGAATATCCATTCACAAATTCAGATTCAGATAGGTTAGAAATATTCCAGTCAAAATCACAATGATCTATTTTGTAAGTATAAGTATGTTCATCGGCATTTAAATCATCAAAGGTTAATTGAATTTTTTCGCCAAGCCTAATAATTGGAGTATAAGTATTTGTTTTAAAAGGCTTTAAAATAATGGTTTTTATGTTTTCTGGCTCAACTGAATTTATTTGAGAAAATCCAAAAGCAAAGAAAAATAGAAAAAAGTAGAATAAAATATAGTTTTTCAAAGTCATGATTTATTTAGTTGCTAAGGTAAAAATCAAAATTTATACCAAAAAATAAAATGTAAAGTTAATAAAACCAAAATAGGATATTCAATGATTACAACCTTTGCGTAAATAATTGTTTGAAAAACGCAAAAACTACATTATAATTGTTATTTTTGCACCGTTTTTTAGATACTATTAAATACACTTAAAATATGTCACAGGACATTCAAATTAAAAAAGGGCTAGATATAAAGCTAAAAGGTGAATCTGAGAAGGTTACTGAAAATGCTTCATCTAGTAATGTG
>ENA-UOYD01000302-UOYD01000302.1-marine-metagenome-genome-assembly--contig:-NODE-302-length-11657-cov-4.302073_pt1 | contig 11657 bp, 9 predicted proteins | sample MGYA00238169_ERZ767097 | MGnify/ENA primary metagenome ERZ767097 (study PRJEB28937, sample SAMN06267346) | marine metagenome | isolation source: Columbia River Estuary | place: USA:Columbia River Estuary... | reverse complement strand
TACTCCGTTAGCCCAAGTGTACATCTGCATATTGAAAGAAGTAACAGCTAAAGGTATAGTAGTCTTAGCTACTGCAACCTCGTTAGTACCGCTATAATCAATTAATGTTAAGTGACCATCGTTATCAAATCTAATACCCATTGCGTCTCCATTAGACACTACGTATTTAGAGCCTGAGTTAGTAGTTAGTAACGTACTATTTGAGCCATTAGTAGTGAATCCACCTGCATATTCAAATGCAGTACCCCAATTAGAGACTGTATTAGCTCCACCATTATAAGCTATAGGAGATTCTGCTCCATCCCATATACCTAATATTAAGTTAGACCCTCCGTGACTTTGGAAGTTCCACTTAAACTCTGAACCTTGCTCTAAAGCTTGCCCAAAATAGAAAGGTAATTGTTGATTGATAGAAGAATCATTTGTAGAAGTTCCTACAGGGTCGTTAGCGTTTGCTCCATAAGATATAAACCAACTAGAATTAGTAGCTAACCCACTAGAGCCGTTAATCATATTTGAGGCATCTATAGTTATCTCTGTAGCATCGTCCATAGTTAAAACTAGATTAGAACCACTAACTACTCCACTAACAACAAACTTGTCTGTACTAACTCCTAAAGAAGTTACATCTACAGTAAAAGAAGTACCATCATCTAAACTAATAGTTAAATCATTTCCTGACAATACAAAATTAGCTACATCATTTCCTCCACCTCCAGCAAAACCTGCTGTGTTAGTGAATATAGCATTTAATTGAATTACTGCTTGATTAAGTACTGAGTTTACAAAAGCACCGTCAATACTTGCAGAACTTACAGGAAGAGATTCAACTATTACCTTAGCTCCACCTTTAGCTTTAATCTTAATCGTAGTACCATCAGCAATAGCTTCTAAGGTATTTACTGCGTGTGGTTGTAATAGATTATCAGTTCCTAAAGATAAGTCTCTTAAAAGTATAGTAGAACCTGTAGAATCTAATCCAAAGTCCATAGCTTGATAATGTACATAAGGACTAATTAATTCTAAATCTCTATCGTCAAATAGTCTATGTAAGACTGTTGTTTGATATCTTGTAGGTGTAGCGTCTCCTTCACATACTTGAAGTATTCCATCAATAACTTCTTGGTTATCTACAGTACTTACTTTGTATACAGTTGCATTCAATGAAGTTCCAGCTTCAATATCTAATGGGTGGTCAAAATACCAAGTTAAATCTTCATTGATTGCAAAACCACTATGTTCTAAATATTGAATGTAAACAGATATTCCATTTACTATAATCTCATATTTTAATTGTTGAGTAGCTAATACTGTCTCTGCTATTCTAGTTGTTATACCAACTCCACTAATATTAAATGGAAAGAAGTTATCTCCAGAATATCCAATAGCTGTATCATTAACTGGGCTACCTCCTAATGGAGCTTGTGAAAAGTCTTTAAATACTCTCATCTTAGGAGTAGATGTACCAGCACCAGCAACTTGATTCTCTGCTAATGATTGGTCAAATACCTCTCCCATTACTGGATAAGAATTACCTCTAGTTCCTAAATCTTCATAATAAAGATTTGAGTTACCAGAAGCCATCTTATACTTACCACCAATAAAGAAACCGTGTTTCTTAACCTCAATGTTCTTATTAGCTTCAAGCCTATCCGTAACTGGATTGTACTCAAAGTACTCTGTTACAATAGGTTTTGTAATTTGTGTTTGCACGTATGCTATTACAGCATCTCTATCCATACCTAAATCAGCTACCAAGTCTTGACCAGCTTCATTTTGTATTCTATTAATATTCAACTTACCAAAGAACACTCTATATTGAGTACTACTACCTCTTTTAAATTGTGTTAGTGATTTTATCCTAATTCTGTTTGATATTGATGGATGAGCTAATACCTCTAACGTACCAATCTCCTTGCTATTTACTCTAGCTCCGTCAAAAAACACTTTTCCTGATTTAAGGGTAGAATATATTTTTACTTTATTTGCCATTTTTTTATATTTATCTATTTATGAATAATGCCATTTCTTTCATTGTTACCGTACCTGTTACATCTGCTTTTATCTGAAATCTAACTTTACCTGCATCTCCAACTCCATTTGTATCAATAGTATCTCCTACAAAGAACTCTACGTTAATAAGGTGAGGATAAGCTTCGTCAGCTCCAGACTCCATAGCTAATCCAGCAGCAGCAATAGTGAAATCATCTCCAGCTCCTGAATGTCTTTCTATATACAACCTAGAATCTAGTCTACCACCATCTTCATCAGGTGTAAAGTCTAAAGAAGTTCTTAGTGTAGCAAAAGAAGCCTCAACTAACCCTTCCAACAAGAAGTTTATAGGACTACCTAAAGAGCCATCTCCTTCGTAACCTACAGTCTGTGCGTTTTTCATATCTTCAACACGCTGGTCAGAGACACCTTGAGGATGAACAGTCATTATTACATCTTGCCACACATCTACTTGCTCTATCACTATTTCAGTATCAGTTCCAGCTCCATCAAAGTAAAAGTCAGACAATACCCCTATGTAACCCTGAGAATGCTCATTTACTAATTCGTTTATAGCGTCTTGAGGGTTCTGTGAAACCCAATTAGTACCATCCCAATACTGATTTACATTCAGGTCTGTATTAAACACAATAACTCCTTTTTCTGGAGCTAAAGCATTAATCTCATCCGTAGTGTGATAGTCTGGCCTTACACCAAACCTTGTTCTTTTAATCATATATTTATATTTAATTATTAATAATTCTTGTCGTATCTATATTAACTATAGTTGACTCGTGATTATCATTATGTATAGAGCCAATTCCTTGCTTCCAATACTCTTGACAACCACAATTCTTACAGTCCTTTATAGTATATGTATTCTTTGATTTACAATATTTTGCTCTCATTCTCTAGGTAGTCTTTTATTTCTTGTAATAATATCTTAGCTTCTTCTTCAGTCATATCTTCTACAGCACTCATCTCTTCCTCTTTCTTATCACTAAAGATACCTTCAATACTTAAACCTAAATACTTACCATTCTTTACATCTTGCCATACAGCATCATTATCTATCTTCATAACTACCGCCCAGTCTCCTTCTTTAGCATTTAAGTTATATAAAGCAGTTTTATCTTGTTTAGGGTCTTCTACTATCCAAGATTCTATTACAGATACTCCAGAAGTAAACTCTTGATGTTCTAACGTTGTATTATTGTTTTTAAGACGTTTTAAGTATAGCTCAGACGCTTTTCTCACAGTTTCCTTAGAGAATGTTATATTATACTCGTAATCGCCTCTACGACGATATATGAGCTTATCTGGAACTAATGCTAATCCTACAATAATTCTTTTCTCTTTATCTACAGTTTTAAATTCAACTTTATGTTGGTCTTTACTAAGTGCAACAAAGTTTTCTTCTATAGCTGGGAACTCTACTAGAGAGATGGCGTTTATACCTTCTTCTCCTAGTTGTTCGTCTATAATTAATTCTATTGTATCCATAATATATTATTTAATAAGTTAACTATTTTTATTATTATCGTTTTATTTTTATCCGAAACTAGCGTTGTTTTCAATATCTAAATCTAACTGTTGTTGGTTAGTTATATCTCTACTAACAACGTACGCTTGTAATGGTTGGTCAAATCTACCTTGTAATGTTTGTGCTAGTTGATTTTCTCTAGAAGCTCCTGCTAAATTAAAGTTAAAACTTCTATCTCCAGTACCACCAGAACCACCACCACCACCTAATGCACCAGCAGATGGAGCTGTACTTATAGATGACTGAAACTTCTGTCTTGCAATCATCGCTACGTTAGCCAAACCTATAGCCGCAGCTATACCTGCATTAACCTTAGCTCTAGCTAATCCAGCATCTGGCATTACTGCATTTGCTGGGTTTTTTAAGGTATTAAAGTAAGCTGCAGACGCTCCTGAATAAGTAGAAACTAAAGCACTAGCTATATTAGCTGCCTTATTTAATTTAAATTGCTTCTTTTTTATCTGTTCTTGCCTTCTCCTTAAAGCTTCGTCATTTCTAGCTATCCTTAACTGAATATCCTTTCTTTCTCCAGCAGATAAGCTTTCATTATTTAACCTTTCCCTTAACTCGTTGTTTAAGGCATTAGTTTTATTCTGCTCTATGGTTAGCTGCCTGTCAAACTCTCCGTTCATAAAATCAGTTAGCACTCCTGATATTTCCATATATCTACTAACAAACTTATTTATCCCCTCTAAAGGGTCTTTTTCTTCGGACTCCCCTCCTTCTTCTCCGCCTCCAAATCCAGAAACTAAAGCACCTTTTCTTGCTATACCTAATTGCTCAAAGAAGCCAAATAAAGTTTGATACTTATCTTTAATTTCTGTTATAGCACCATCTGCCTCTGTATTGGCTTGATTAGTAGCTATTTGTAGTTGAGACTGGGCTATGCCTATCATCTGCTCTTTTTCTTTAGCAGACAACTTGTCATTTAACTTTACTTTATGTATGTATAAATCTGTAGCTCTTTTTAAGTCATCTATATGATTATCTCTCTTAGTGTTAACTACTGCCTTCTCTGTAGATAGCTTTAGTTCTAGTATCTTCTTCTCAGCATTTAATTGATTTTGCAATCTATCTAACTGATATTGTTCTCTTATCTTTCTCTTCTCTTCTTCAGATGTAGCTTCAGATAGTTTGTCATTAAGTTCTTTCTTTAACCTAGACTCTTCTATCTTTCTTTCGTATTGTATAATAGAATTCTCTGCATTCTTTACATCTATCTCTAATTCTTTAGGTGTTTTAAATGGGGATATTTTCTTTTCTTTAGCTTTTCTTTTGGTTTTGTTTTTACCATTAAAGAAATCATCAAAAAAACCTTCATCGGTAGTAAGTTTTAGAAGCTCTTTAATTTGCAGCTCTATTCTTGTTTTTTCAGTATCAAAAGCTGTTATTGCAGAATCTATTCTTGCTTTTGTAGCTAACTTCTCTGCATCTATAGCACCTTTATAATAGCCATCTTGAACCTTTATTAGTTCATTCTTGTTCTTCTTAAAATCCTCTAAATCTTTAGCGCCAAGCTCCTTTAGTCTTTCAGATGTATCTTCTTGCAATTTTAGCTGAGCTTTTATTATATCCTTCTGCTTCTCTTCTATTGCAGACATCATTGCATTTGCTTTAGCTAGTTTTTCTAACGATTTTATTTTATTGTCTATTTGAGCTATAGACTCCTTTGTTAACCTGCCCTCTTCATCTATACTTAGGTTAAGGTCTTCATACTTTTCATTAACCTTTCCTACAACTACAGCTAAATCTTCTTTACTTAGCATATCTTCTTTCATAACTACCAGTAAAGACTTCAAGTCTGCCGCTGCTCCACCAGCAGTAACTCTAAAGTTTTCTAACTCTTTCTTAGCCTTTGTAGCCGCACCTTTAAAGTAGTCTAAAGCAGCAATAGCTCCTTGTATCAAGAACAATAAACCTAAAGGGCCCATAAATACTTTACCCATATCCTTTAATACACCTCCAAAACCTATAACCTTGCCTGTTGTTTGGTCTATCTGTTGAGATGTAAATAGCATATTAGAAGCTAACTGAGAAACGTTATTCGCCATACCTCTAATACCGTAAGGTGCATCAGACACAACTCTACCAAGTTCTAGTACTGATGTAGTAGCTCCTCCAGAAGCGCTTCTTAATTGATTCATTTCCTTAGTAGCTCCCTGAGTCCCTTTTTTAAGGTCAGATTGTAGTTTTAGTACGGCTTTATCAGCATCCTCAAAACTCTTAGTAACTCCGTCTATGTTTAATTTACCAGACTTAGAATCTACCTCAATTCTATATATTATATTGTTAGTTTTATCAGCCATTATTTCGCTAGTTTTTTACGTTTATTATTCATTTTTAGTTCAGCAAAGGTTGTAGGTAATTCGTACAACCCTTTTGCTATTTGTATATCCTTGTCTTCTATTAGCCAGTCATCTCCTGCTAATAATTCTAATGCTTGTTTTATTATCATATTATGTTGTTTCTCTTAATGTAACTGAAATAGAGTTTGATTGTCCTGAGTAATTACCTGCTGCGTCATAAGCTCTAACAAACACACGCCACTTTTCATTAGGCCCTAAACCAGTAACCCTATGCGTCGTATTAGTTGAGTCTTCTACTGAGATTGTAGTTAAATTATCTATATAAACCTTGTAACCTGCTACACCTACATTGTCAGTACTTGCATCCCATTCAACATCTATATATAAGAATTGTTGCTCTGAAACTCTTAAGTTGGTAGGCGTTGTTGGTGGCTCTGTATCAGCTACACCTGTGTTCATCGCTACAACAGGACTTGATAGAGGCCCTTCAGTTCCAGCAGCGTTATAAGCTGAAACTTGAACATCATAAGATGTGTTTATAGTCAAATCATATAAAGTCCAACTAGTACCTACTCCTACAGATGTACCTACAAGACTTCCGTCAACATATATATTATATCCTGCAACCAATTCATCGATAGGGTTTGCGTTCCAGTTAAATCCTATTGTATTATCTGTAAATCTTCTTTGAGCTACTCCTGTAGGGGCTGTTAACGTTACTCCAATTAGAGCATCTATATCTTCTATAAAGAATTTAAGTACTAATTCTAAATTAGTTAATCCAGTAGTAAGGTTTGTTTTTATGTTATTTATCAAAAACTCTTCTCCTTTTATAGTTAATGTATCGTTTATTTTATACTTTAATAAGAATACTAAATCAGCTTTCATTTCTAAATCAAATACTCTAGTTCCTTTATTGAATATATTTGATATATAGTTTTGGTAATACTTCCTAAATAAACTTCTATTAACTTCTGTGAAAGTAAATTCATCATATTCAGTATTGAAGTTTATACTCTTAGTTCCCTCAGTAGTGTTCCATACATTTGAGATGTAACGTTCTTTTGCGTTTGTATTACTAGGTCTGTTATATTGAGATATAATACCTACATCCCTAAAGCCTATTAAACCTGAAGAGCCTCCAGCTTCATTTTGCAGTGAGTCATTCACAGGTTGAACAATGTTGTAAAATAATATAGGTTTTGTGAGTATCTCGTTTTGGTCTTTGTCAGCTAACCATCCGTGACCAAACTCCGTTCTTGAATTTAAGTCAGACTCATCAAACAATCTCTCATAATACAGCTTCTCAAATGGTAGTTTAATCTTATAATCTTTACCATCAAAAACTAAACTAGAATCAGTACCATCTGCTGATGCTTGATATTCTAAGTTTCCATAATCTGTATTAGATACCTCGTTATTGTTTATTATACCGAATGTCTTAGGGTCAGAAAACTTAAACTCTATATTTTTATATATATCCATCCTATTAACATTTATCTCCTCTGCATTAACTTTATTCGTTATGTCTATAGTACTACCTTCGTTGTAAAATGTATTTAATGGTTTAATAACTAACACACCTTCCTCATTAGGCAGAGCTGTAAGATTAAACATCTTGAATATGCCTTTTAAGAAGTCTAATATCTTCATTTTAGGTATGTTTCTAGTTATTTCTATTTCTTGCACTAATGTTTGAGTTCCAGATACAGCCGTGTCATATAAAGAGCTTTCTGTTACAGGAGTTCCACCTGTATTAATAAAGTTTTGTACATCACAAGTATTATCAAAACCATCATAAGGTAATTTATACCTAAGAAATTTAAGCTCTAACGACATCTCATATGTAGCTAACTGACTCTCTCTTGAGCTTATCATAATGTTTACGTCACTCCATTCTCTAACATTTTCACTACATAATACAGCTGTTACTGTTTGGTCTCCTTTAATATTAGTAAACCTATCTATAGTGTCAGTACCATCTAAAACATCTACAGTGTATATAGGGTCGCTTCCACCTCCAGACTTAACGGTATTACTTATGTCTATTATTACTTGATACTGAAAAACTCTTCTTTGGTCAGTCCCGTCTCTAGGTACTTCCCAGTAAGTTCTCATAGGTCTTACATCTGTATTGCCTGTAACTATAACAAAATCAGAATTATAACTATTTGTACCAATCCTATAGGTTACAGACACATCATCGTTAGAGTTGCTAGCAGGAGCTAAAGCACCTTTATTATTGTGTAGCAACATATATAAATCATCAAGTTCTGAATCACCAAAGAAGTCATCAGAAAATGTTATACTACTATATTTGTCTTGTATAGCATTTATTATATGCCTAACCTTTATAGCTGGTTTTAATGATAACCAGTTAATACCGTAAGTACCATCCTCATCTTCATCGTATAAATTAACACTATACCCTTGATTGTATTCAACAGGGCCTACCGAAACACCAGACTCATAATACCATTTATCATTAGCAGATATAGCAGGGTATATAATATCTCTATCATCCCCATTATTCATAGCATCTCCATCTAACTGTAACCCTTGAGTAAAACCATCGTAAACATTATCCATATCATATTCGTGATTGTATTTGTTTAAGCTAGATAAATCAGATAACTCTGCATTACCTATTACATTACTCAAATTAGTTAAACTACCAAAGAAAGTTACGCTATAAGATTTTGCTTTACCTGAAGATATTAATGATTTAGTTAATCTAACATAACCAGTCTTCCAAAATATACCGTTTATATGTATTTCTGCTTTTTGCTTTATTCTAGCATCAAAACCATCAACTATACTTGCATTATAGTAATGTTTAAATATCTTATTGTTATTACTAGATGCAGGTACGTTAAATGTCTTAGAATAATCTGTAAACACCTTACCTATATCTCTAAAGTCTTGTACAGTAGATGTTATTTCTATTGACTCAAAGTCAAAGAACTCAACTCTCTCAAATGTAGGCTCTCCTAAAGGATTACCACTTGTATCTATGTATAATTGTGGTTGTAATCTCATTAAATTATATTATCTATTATACTATTACTCATTTCTACCTCTATTGTGTAGTTTATTAATTTATCGTTAGTTGATGTCTTTAATTTAAGCTCTGAATCCTTAATTTTAACAGCACTACGCACATCATTATTAAAATCATATAATTCCACCTCTTCAGACAACATAAGTTGCTTAAAAGACTCATTAAGAGCTTCATCTACGAAACCAGAGTTAATGGTTATTTTCTCTACTCCGTTTTTATTGTACTCTTGAGAAGACCTTGTTATAGCTGTATCATCGTAACCAATGCTTAACTCTCTAGCATTTACCCTACTTGTTAATTGATTAGCCCTAAACTCCTCGCCTTTAACACTAATAGACTCTACTGACTTTTTAAAGAACCATAAATCTTCCATTACACCAAATCTGTTTCTGAATGTAATTCTATAGGGATTGTATTTGCATTCTTCTACTGTTTTAACTTCTATTATGTGAACATCACTATCATATGTTACATTTACCTTGTCCACATCTTCATTACTAAGTGTTTCTGCTATTTGCGAGTGAGATGTTGTTGCTCCGACAGTAGAACCTAATGTAATAGTGTCTGTATATACAACACTACCATCCTTTATAAAATCTACCGTTACATCCTCAGAAGAAGTATTGTTATTTGTTGGATTTAATATAGGTATCCTTAAATTACCTCCATCTAATTTATACACCACATCAGAACTACCAGCATAGTAGCTTTTACCTTCAAGTATAGCGTCAAAATCTTTATTGTATGGCTCTTTACTATAGATATATCCGTTAGCACAAGTATAGTTTGTTACTATATCGGACTGAGCTACACCATTAGAATCCTCTCCAGATAGGGTCACCGTGATTATACCTGTATCGTTGAATGTAGGTGCATTACCAAAAGGAGTTAAATAAGCATTGAATCCACCTATAAAGCTAGACTCTTTTTTATATATGCTTTCACATAAAGGAGCTATGTCTATTAAGTAGTTATTTCTGAATGATAATGTGTAAGTTTCATACACAAAACTACCTCCAGCATCCTTTACATCTACCTGTATAGAAGCATTATAGTAGCTACCTCTACCTATATGAAATGGACTTCTTGTTAATATTAACGCCATATTATTTTATTTATTTATTTGTTCTAGTAAATCCTTTTTATAACCTTCTGTTATTATTTCTGTTATTTTTTTCTCCATAGAAGTCTTAACTTCTTGTATAAACCCGCTACCTTTGTATCCGAAACGTTTTGATATACCTTTTCTTCTTATGCTTCTTGATAAAACATATCCCAAAGACTTCCAAGTTCTATCGGTAACCTTTTGAAACCTACCTTTCTTGTCTCTAACTTGAGGTCTAATACCTTTCTTTCTTGCCCATTCGATTATGTTTAACTGCATCTCCTTAAACCCATCCTTGTCTCCACTACTACCTTTAGATATACCTTCAGATAAAGCTCCAGCGTATTTTTCTGCCTTAACTTGTAGTTCGTTAGCTACAACACTATAATCAAAAGACTTATCTAGCTTTCCATACGCTTTAAAACCATCATCTGATGCAGCAACCCTTAGCTTACTCTTTATTAGCTTACCTGCCTCGTTTAACGCTTCGTTTAAGTGTTTGTTCTCCATAATTAAGGAAGTGTAACTAATATTTCATCTGATAGTTCAGAGAAGTTACCATTAGCATCTCCAAATCTAACTCTAAAAGAGTACTCTATGTTTGCAGACAACGAAACTATTCTTCTCCCTGTTTTCTTACTACCTCCTATTGTGTTTGTTAGTGTTTGAATAAGCAAATCATCCTGGTAAATCTCTATAATTGTTACATCTCCGTTATAAAAAGGGTAATCCCATCCTAGCATAAAATTAAACCCAAACCCAACATCATAACTCTTGTCTGTCGCTGTTAATTCGCTTGGTGGCAACAACACGGAAGGGTCATCTAAAGTTGTTTGAAGATACACAAGAGCGCCTCCTGTACCGTACTCGTTGATAGCCTGTATACCTATAGCCTCTAGTCCAATATCCGTAGTAATTACACCAGTTACTAAACCTGTAGATTCATCTACTGACAGTTCTTCTGGAGAACGCCACATATCATAACTAGCAGGATTGTTTGTTGCAGTTATTTGATAGTTAAACGCAGAACCTACTTGAACATATATTTTAGATGTAGAACTGGTTATTACTGGAGCTAATCCACCAACACTACCACCACCAGAGTTTCCTCCACCACTACTAGAGCTTCCTCCGTCAATACACACAGCTATTGAGTTAGGAACTTCTACTTCAACTTCAGTAGCCCATCCTGCCAATACGTTACCGTATTTCTCCTTAAATGGTTCTGCTGAAGGAGTTGATGTTACTTGATACTTAGAGTTAAATAAGCTACCTCTTCTCATTTTCATAATAAGTGAGTTTATTACCTGAAACTGAGTATTCATAACATCGTGTAAGTTATCATTACCATAAAACTCATCAAAATCACTAGGAGATTGATTGTAGTCTACTATGTCAGCACATAATATCTTTATCCTAAATGTTACTGTTCTTTCTCCGTAAGATGCACTATCGATTAGTAGATGCGACAATGGGAACATTGTCGTTTTATCCAAATCTAAGTCAGTTATGTCTCCGTAGGAGACCGTATTTACTGAAGGATTATTCCTAAGCTCGTACCTTAATACATCTAGTATGTCGTAAACGTGTTTCATTATCTTGTACTTTGTTTTATTAACTTATTTTCTAATTCGTTCTTTTCTTTAGCGT
>ENA-UOYD01000300-UOYD01000300.1-marine-metagenome-genome-assembly--contig:-NODE-300-length-11667-cov-3.388266_pt1 | contig 11667 bp, 15 predicted proteins | sample MGYA00238169_ERZ767097 | MGnify/ENA primary metagenome ERZ767097 (study PRJEB28937, sample SAMN06267346) | marine metagenome | isolation source: Columbia River Estuary | place: USA:Columbia River Estuary... | reverse complement strand
ACGTATACATTTAAAAAGGATTATTACTGGATGATGGGTGATAACCGCCATAACTCTCAAGATGCAAGAGCCTGGGGTTTTGTTCCGTTTGACCATGTGGTTGGTAAACCTGTATTTGTGTGGATGAGTTGGAACACCAATGGCAAAGGCTTTGACAAAATACGTTGGGAACGATTATTTACAACTGTAGGTGGTAGCGGACAACCGGTTTCGTATTTAATTCCTTTTCTAATTGTTGTTGCAGGATGGACTGGCTTTAATAAATGGAGAAAACACAAAAAAGAAAACTCTTAAGCTGCAAATTACTCATAGGAAAGAAAGTTAGAAGATTAATAAATGAATATTTTAATACATCCAACATACTTTCCTAATATTGCTCATTTTGTGGCTATTGTTAAGGCTGAAAAGCTAACTTTTGAGTATGATGATAATTTCTTAAAGCAAACCTACAGAAACAGAACTTACATTTATGCGGCTAACGGAAAATTGTTGTTAAATATTCCTGTGGTTCATACCCAAAAAAGTCGACAGAAATATAAAGATGTAAAAATTTCACAAGAGACCAATTGGCAAGATCATCATTGGAAATCATTACTTTCAGCCTATAGCACATCACCATTTTTTGAATATTATAAGGATGAGCTTGTTTATTTATTCAAAACCAAAACCAACTATATTTTAGATTTTAATTTAAATTGTTTTGAGGCGATTTGTGATTGTTTACAGCTTGATTTAGATTATTCAAAAACGGATGAATATCAAAAAATAATTGAAGATGCTGAAGACTTTAGATATTTAGTTAATGCAAAAAGTGAAGAACCTGAATTTGAACCTTACTCACAAGTTTTTGATGACAAACATGGTTTTATAAATAACTTGAGTATTTTAGATTTGTTGTTTAATGAAGGCCCTAATGCTCTTAGTTATTTAGAATCACAAACCATCTCTGCCATTTAATGCTTCAAACTATTCTTCATTACAGTTGCCATTTATTAATTCCTTTATTAGTTGCTTTACTGGTTTATAAAAATATCTGGATTAAGGCTTTTTTAATAATGCTTTCCGGTTTATGGATAGATTTGGATCATCTTCTTGCAAATCCAATTTTTGACCCAAATAGATGCAGCATCAATTTTCATCCACTTCATTCATACATTGCAATTGCCGTATATTTTCTGCTATTATTTCCTAAAAAAACACGGTTAATTGGCTTAGGTTTAGTCATTCATATCCTAGCGGATACTATTGATTGTTCCTTCATGTAAAACAATTTCTATTTCTCCAAACTAAGGGAAGTCATGATGGGATAATGATCGGACAAATGATCATCATAGGTTTTAAATTTATTTACAATAAAGGCATCATCAGCAAAAATAAAATCAATTCTTACCGGGAAAAACTTAAAATCATAGGTTCTTCCAAAACCAGCACCGGCTTCTTTAAAGGTGTCATTTAAATCACCTCTAATTTTTCTGTAAACGTACGAATAGGCAGTATTATTAAAGTCGCCACAAATAATCATTTTATATGGACATTGTCTTTTATGAAGCAAGAATAATTCAGACTGAAATTGTTGTCTTTTAAAGGTGGTTCCTGCCAGTTTAAAAAGGCGTTCAGAACCTTCTTCTTTAAGCTTCTCAACGTCAGTATTAATTTTCAAAGATTCCAAATGAATATTATAAATTCTAAAAGTATCCATATTTTTAACCACATCTACGTAAATAGCATTATTGGCTGTATTTGGAAATTCAATAGAACCGGAATTTATTATGGGATAGTGCGATAAAATAACCTGGCCATGTTTTGTTAATTTACCAGAGAGCTTCTCATATCTGTACTTAAAGAAAGAGAAATCTATTCTTGTGTCTGGATGATATTCTTGAATACATAAAATATCAGGGTTTTCAGATTTAACAAAGTTAACAATCTTGATATCAACATTTTTTTCTTTAATCCAATCATATAAATTAAATAATCTCACATTAAAGTTCATCACCTTAATAGGATTATCAATATTTATGTCATTTGAAGCTGAAAACTTATATAAAGAACCATGAAAAACATATCCAACAAAGAGGACAAAAAGTGACAACAACAATTGCCTTTTTATTTTAATTAACCAATATAAAAAAAACAATACATTGAGCAGAATAAGCAAAGGAACTCCTAAACTTAGAACAGAAAGAAAAGAAAATGTTTTTGGCGGCAAGAAAGGCAATATAAAAGACAAAAGAAGCACGGTAGCGATTATGGCATTAAAAACAAATACAATCTTATCGAATAAATGTAGCTTCTTCATATAATCTATTTACCAGCCTTAAATAAAAATTCCTTTTCTTCGGAAGTCAAACTATCATAACCACTTTTACTTATTTTATCTAAAATGATATCAATTTTCTTTTGGTTATTAAAGGTATCAAAATCTTGTTTGGTATATCCTCCAACTTTTGACTTATTTTTATGTACCGTTTTTAATGGTGCTTTTTTTGATGACTTAAAAAATCCTACAAACGCATCCATCCAACGTTCAAAACCTTTTCCAATATCATTCCCTTTTTTCAATTGAATGGCATAAAAATATCCTAAGGCTGCGCCTCCAATATGAGCCAGATTTCCACCTGCATTGTTTCCAAAAAGACCTAATACATCAAGTATAACAATACCTAATCCAAAATACCAAAGCTTTAGATTAAAAGTAAAAAACCGAATTTCCTTATTAGGCAAATACGCACATATAAAAATCAACAAAGCTCTCACTGATGCCGAAGCACCCACCAACCTGTTACCTGTCAAAAACACCTGAGGAAACAAACTATAGCAAAGTATAAACAAAAGTCCGCCACTTATAGCGCCTAAAAAATAGACGTTTAATGCTAATTTAGGACTGAATAAATTAAGAAATAATTGTCCAATAACATATAGCCACAGCATATTAAATAAGATATGCAGAAAATCATAATGCACAAATGCATAGGTTATAATAGACCAGGGTTTTAAAATGAAATCAGAAAACTCACTAGGCAATTCAAACCACATCAAACTAGATTGCCTGGTAGCTTCTTGAAGTAATTGCAATAATAGTCCTAATAGAAATACTATAACATTAACAACAATAATCTTTTCAAGGACATTAAGTTGTGATAATTTTAATTTTATATCTTGAGTAAGTGTCATTAATACCAACGATTTTTATTAAACTGGTTCTTTTTCCAGTACCACATGATAAAAAACCCAGTCAATGCCCCTCCAACATGTGCCATATAGGCCGTATTACTTGGACTAAAGAATGATTGACCTGTAATACCAGAAATTAAATCTAAAATAATGATACCTGGAATAAAATATTTTGCCTTTATAGGGATTGGTAAAAATATCATCATCAATTTAGCTTCTGGATTCATCATCCCAAAAGCCACTAAAATACCCATAATACATCCTGAGGCTCCAACCATAGTTGCATTAAAAATGGGGAAAATCTTTTGAAGATTTGCAAACTGAGCTTGTGTGACTCCTTTTACAACTTCATTATTTGAAAGCATATGAGTAATTTCATCTGGTGTAATGCCAGAACTAATAAGGTTTTCATAAGAAGGTAAAAAATTAAAATAATAATAAGCCACTTGCAAAGCTACTGCCCCTAAGCCTGCAGATATATAGATAAATAAAAACTTCTTCCCGCCTAAATACTGCTCAACAGGTGTACCAAACATCCAAAGAGCGAACATATTGAACAAGATATGTGTGATACCACCATGCATAAACATATGAGTGATGATTTGCCAGAATTCAAAGGCTGGATTTTTAGGAAAATGAAGTGCAAATAAATCATAAAATAAGGTACCATTCCCTATAGCCAATGTTCCTATAAACATAAGCACATTAATAATTAATAAATGCTTAACTGTATCTGATATTCTCATCATATCTAAATAAATTTTTTATCTAATTCATCAACACTCATCGTCACAAAAGTGGCTCTATTAGTGGGAGACACATTGGGTTCTTTGCATGCAAACAACCTATTAACTAAATGCTCCTGTTCACTTTTTTTTAAAGGTTGCCCAGTTTTAATTGCCAAACTTTTAGCCAATGATTTTGCTAATAAATCAGTAATACTAAAATTACTGTCTGGTACTTCGTTTTCAACATCACAAATCAATTGTTCTAAAATAATTGAAACTTCACTTTCCGGTATACTTATTGGCACCCCTGTAATTTCAATTGTTTCATTAGTAACATTTGAAAATATAAATCCTGTATATTCAAGATCCTCTTTTAACTGTTTAATTATTTCAATCTCCTGTATTGAAAAATGAAGTTGCAAAGGAAATAATAATTGTTGGCTTGAGGCTCCTTTTACAGTCAAATTCTCCAAAAAATCTTCGTATAAAATTCGTTGATGAGCACGATGCTGATCCATAATTAACATCCCCGATTTAATAGTGCTTACAATATACTTATTATGAAGCTGATATGTTGTTTGGCCACTATCTATGTTTTTATCATCCACAAATAATGATTCCGAATTATGATCACTTTCAAAATGGACTTCACTAAAATCATGTTGTGTTTTTGTCCCTTTTGATTCTAAACCTACATATAAGCTTTCCCAACCAGAAGTTGGTTCCTTTCTATAAGATGAAGATTTTACCGAGGTGTTTCTTTCTTCATGAAAAGGGTTAAAAGTTCTATCTACTTCAATAAGCGGCGTACCACTTTCCTTTTGATTGTAATTATATGGTGTATCAAGATTCGGATCGCGCTCAAAATCTAAAACAGGTGCTATATTAAATTGCCCCAAACTATGTTTTACAGCTGAACGCAATAAAGCATATAACGTATGCTCATCATCAAACTTAATTTCAGTTTTTGTAGGATGTATATTGATATCAATACTTTGTGGATCTACATTTAGGTTTAAAAAATAGCTAGGATGCCATCCGTTTTTTAACAACCCATCAAAAGCCGAAGCAACAGCATGATTTAAATAAGCACTTTTTATAAAACGATCATTCACGAAAAAATACTGTTCACCACGTGTTTTCTTAGCAAATTCAGGTTTCCCAACAAATCCTGATATTTTTAATACCTCGGTATCTTCCATAACGGGCACTAATTTTTCATTGGTCTTATTTCCAAACAAATTAACTATACGCTGTCTTTGATTACTAACTGGTAAATTAAAAGATTCACTTCCATTATTATAAAAAACAAACGAAATATTGGGATGCGCCAAAGAAACTCTGTGAAATTCATCAATAACATGACGTAATTCTACAGTATTTGATTTTAAAAAATTTCGTCTGGCTGGTATATTAAAAAACAAATTTTTAACAGAAACAGAGGTGCCTTTAGTTGTAACCACTACTTCTTGAGATACAATCTCGCTTCCTTCAATAACTATGCTGGTTCCAACTTCTTCCTGTGGTTGTTTTGTTTTTAATTCCACATGAGCAATAGCCGCAATACTTGCCAATGCCTCACCACGAAATCCTTTGGTATGTAAATGGAATAAATCTTCAGCATTTCTAATTTTTGAAGTAGCATGCCGTTCAAAACTCAAACGTGCATCAGTAGAACTCATACCTTTACCATCATCAATCACCTGAACCAGCGTTTTACCTGCATCTTTGATGATGAGTTTGATAACCGTAGCTTCCGCATCAATAGCATTTTCAAGTAATTCCTTAACTACAGAAGAAGGACGTTGTACAACCTCTCCAGCTGCAATTTGATTTGCTACATGATCTGGTAATAATTGTATAATGTCAGCCATTTATTGTTTTGAAAAGAAAATTGACAAATCAAAATCAATGATAAATAGAAACACTAAAATAAGAATGCCTATTATTATAATGATTCTTCTGTTAGCTGCGTAATCAGGATTACCTTTCAAATCATCAAGCGCATTATTTATTTTAGTTTTTAATCCGTTATTGCTCCCAACTGTTTTTCGAAAATCATCAAACTTATGCTTAATTTCAAAAGGGTTTCCTTCCCCTTTATCATCAAAATGACGAGGTGTATAGCTGAATTTTTTATTTTTTCTTAATTTGAATAGTCCCATAATAACGCATATTAAGTTAATTAAACTTAATATCTAAAATATACATGCCAATTAGAATTAAGGCCAAAATTAAAATCAAAAAGGGCAATGAAAGTCCTTTTTTAATTTTTCGATTGCTAAGCCCTTGATTATTTCTCCATTTTGAACTAAAATCTCTATCCTTAGTAATTTCGTTGTGCTCAGTATATAATTCTGTGTCTTTAGAGAATCTAGGTCTATAACTAAATGATTTATTTTTTCGAGGTTTTAACAAAATCTATCTATTGCATATCCTTCAAAAATACTTAAAAATAGACAGAAAGCGCAAAATGAAATGCCAAAAATTGTTAACAAACACTATGAATATTTGCAGATTGAAGTGAACCTTCGGATAAATTTAAATTACAAATTTTTACGTAATTCAGCCATTTTTATGGCAGCCACAGCAGCCTCAGTTCCTTTATTACCATGCTTTCCTCCAGAACGATCAATAGCTTGCTGAAGATTATCATCTGTTAGGACACAAAAAATAACAGGTGTTGGATCTAAAACATTAAGATCCTTAATGCCTTGAGAAACAGCTTCACAAACAAAATCAAAATGCTTCGTTTCGCCTTGAATCACGCTACCTATAGCTATCACAGCATTAACCATTTGCTTTTGCATTTTCTTGCATCCATATACAAGTTCAAAGCTACCTGGAACATTCCAACGCACTATATTGCTTGGTAATACACCATGTTCAAGTAAGGTTTGATAAGCACCGCTATATAATCCTTCTGTAATGGATGGGTTCCATTCTGAAACAACAATCCCAAACCGAAATTTATTCGCGTTTGGGATTGTTGTTTTATCATAGTCTGATAAATTATGATTTGCCGTAGCCATATATTAATACTTATTAGCCAATACTTTTGCTTTACCTATTAAGACTTCTACCATGGCCATTTCTGAAGCATTTGGATATTTTTCCTTTATAGTTTCAAAATAAGTCAAAGCTTTATCTGCTTTACCTAAATCTAAAGCTATAGTTCCTGCCTTATAAAGATACATAGGCGCAGTATAATCGTTATCGCGCATTTTAGCCGCTTGTTCATAATAATCTAAAGCATCGTCCAATTGATTTAATTGAACAAAAGCATCTCCAATATTTCCTTTTGCCAATGGCGCTAATATTTCATCATCACTTGAAAATTTGTTCAAATATTCAATAGCATTTTTATAATCCTTCAATCTTAAATAAGCAGTTCCAGCATAATAATTAGCTAAATTTGCCGCTGGCGTTCCACCGTATTCATCTATAATGTCTAACATGCCGAATTTACCTTCTCCCCCATTTAAAGACAATGTAAATAAGGAGTCTTTCTCAACGCCATTTACAGCTTGATCAAAATATTTCTGTGCTTGAAACATATCATTCATTGCATTGGCTTGTTTTGGTTTTGCAATAAATTCTGTATACCCTAAATATCCCAGAACAACTACTGCAACTAAACCAATAATAACAAAAATGTATTTTTGATTCTTTTCAACAAAAGCTTCAGTTTTCGAAGCTGATTCATCAAGCTTATTAAAAACTTCGGCCGTAGTTGAACCCGTTTCAATATTATGTTCTTTTTCCTCTTTACTTTTTCCTTTTTTTCCTCTTTTATTATAAGTGGCCATATATTGTTTATTAATGCGGTGCAAAAATATAATTTTTCTTCATAATTTAAAGGTTATTTATTTGTTATTTTTGAATAATTTGCACGGTCTTTCATTCCAATTACAATTAAAAAAGACTTTAAGTTACTCATTGTATGATTTTAAAATCACTTTCATTACTTAATTATAAAAATTTTGATAGTAAAATATTCACTTTTAACGATAAAATAAACTGTATTGTTGGAAATAATGGCATTGGAAAAACCAATGTACTTGATGCTATTTACCATTTATCTTTCGGGAAAAGCTATTTTAACCCAGTTGCAACTCAAAATATAAAACATGACGCTGACTTTTTTGTGATTAATGGTGATTATATAAAACATGATCATCCCGAAAAAATTATCATTAGTTTAAAACGCGGACAAAAAAAAATAATTAAACGTAATGGCAAAGAATATGAAAAATTTAGTGAACATATTGGTTTTTTGCCATTAGTCATAATATCCCCGGCCGACAGAGACTTAATTACTGAAGGCAGTGAAACCCGACGAAAATTTATTGATAATGTGATTTCACAAAGCAATAAAGCGTATTTAGTAGATTTAATTAATTACAATAAAATTCTGGCACAGCGTAATGCGTTATTAAAATATTTTGCCTTAAATCACACTTTTAATGCAGACACATTAGAAATTTATAATAATCAATTAACAGATTATGGCACTAAAATTTTTAAAAAGCGTGAAGACTTTTTAAAAGAATTTATTCCCATTTTTAAATCTCGTTACAAAGCAATAAGCAATGGCAACGAAGTTGTAAGTTTAGTGTATCAAAGTGATTTATTTGAAAACAGTTTAGATATTCTGCTCAAGAATCAACTCAATAAAGATAAAGCATTACAATATACCGGTGTGGGAATCCATAAGGATGATTTACATTTTAATATTGAAGAGCATCCTATAAAAAAGTTTGGTAGCCAGGGACAACAAAAATCATTTTTAATTGCACTCAAATTGGCTCAATTTGATTTTATTAAAAAGCAAAGTGGGGATGATCCTATATTGCTTTTAGATGACATTTTTGACAAATTAGACGAACAACGTGTTTCGCAAATTATTAAATTAGTAGATGATGAAAATTTTGGGCAAATTTTTATCAGTGACACCCATTCTGACAGAACTGAAAACGCTATTAAACAAGTACATCAATCCTATGAAATTTTTAAACTTGAATAATATGAAGCGACTCTTAATCTTTCTATTTATTATTATAAACATAGGCTGTCAAAAGAATAATGAAACATATATTAAGCACCTAGACGGTTATTGGGAAATTGAAAAGGTCATATTAGCTTCTGGTGAAGAACATGTTTATAATTACAATGAATTTATTGACTATTTTAATGTTAATGATAGTTTAAAGGGCTTTAGAAAAAAATTAAAACCAACTTTAAATGGTACTTTTGAAACCTCAAATGATGCTGAAGAGTTTGCTCTCAAAATAGAAAATGATAGTTTAAATATTCATTATCATACCAGCTTTTCAAATTGGAAAGAAACTATTTTATTCGCTAATGAAAAAGAATTAAAAATCATTAATGCTGAAAGGAATATTTATATTTATAAATCATATCAGCCTATAAACTTAAACTAATGGCAAAACGCAATAATGACCATATAAGTATTTCTGATGCTTTAAAAGAATTTGTTCAAACCAATAAATTAGAAACTGGATTAAACAAAGTTAATGTTGCTGATGCCTGGGCAAAACTTATGGGAAATGGTGTAAACCATTATACAACTGCTGTGCAACTGGAGAGAAATACATTATATGTTCAGCTTAGTTCAAGCGTACTTAGAGAAGAATTAAGCTATGGTAAGGAAAAAATCATTACCATGCTAAATGAAGAATTAGGAAAAGAAATTATTAAAAAACTGATATTGCGTTAATTACCAATAAAAATAAAAATATAATTATTGTAAATATCTTAATAAATAGTTTATCTTTGTGACTTAATTTTTATAATATTTAAACAATGAGTAAAGGTACAGTAAAATTCTTCAACGATTCAAAAGGTTTTGGATTCATTATTGAAGATGGCAACAACAAAGAACATTTTGTGCACATTTCTGGATTAATCGATGAAATTCGTGAAGGTGATGCAGTAGAATTCGATTTGCAAGAAGGCAAAAAAGGACTGAACGCAGTAAACGTAAAAGTAATCTAATATATACTTTGACATTTTACAAGTTAGAAGCCTATCCAAGTGATAGGCTTTTTTTTTGGTTTAAATTTTACATAAAAAGAAAGCCTGCAACAATGTTGCAGGCTTTCTTTTATAAGTTTAATGTTTAAAATTAAAACATCTCTCTTCCTGAGAAATGAAAAGCACCTTCAATAGCTGCATTGTCATCACTATCACTTCCATGAACTGCGTTCTCACTGATTGAATTTGCAAATAATTTACGAATCGTTCCTTCAGCTGCATCAGCAGGATTTGTTGCACCTATTAAGGTTCTAAAATCTTCAACAGCATTTTCCTTTTCCAAAACGGCAGCTACAATTGGCCCTCTTGTCATATATTCAACTAATTCTCCAAAAAATGGACGCTCTTTATGAATCGCATAAAATGCTTCTGCATCCTGTTTTGTCATTTGTGTTAGTTTCATTGCTACAATTCTAAATCCTGAAACTGAAATTTTTTCTAATATAGCGCCAATATGCCCTTTTTCAACAGCATCTGGCTTTAGCATCGTAAATGTTCTATTTGTTACCATGTGTAATTTTTAATTTTATTCTATTTTTTAATAACTTACTCTATTCTTTTTAAGAAAACAAAGAAATCAACCCTTTGCTAATTTTCGTGCAAAAGTAACGTATTTCTTATTATAAACAAGTTTATCCAATTTTAAAAAATTGTATATTCGCTACCTATGAGACACACAGAAATTGAAAAAATAAAAGAACTATTAGCTGCTCCAAAAAACATTGTAATTGTTCCTCATAAAAATCCAGATGGTGATGCAATGGGGTCAACTATAGGATTATATCATTACTTAAAACAATACAACCATAATGCAACGGTTATAAGTCCTAATGACTATCCAAATTTTTTAAAATGGATTCCAGGCAACAACCAGGTTTTAATTCATGATTATCAGACAGAAACCTGTAATAATTTAATAGAAAAGGCTGATATTATTTTTACGCTTGATTTTAATGCTTTACATAGAACTGGTAATATGGAAACAGTTTTAGAAAAAAGTAAGGCTATTAAAATTTTAATAGACCATCATCAATCTCCAGATAATTACGCCCAATACATCTATTCCGATGTGAGTATGAGCTCCACCTGTCAAATGGTTTATCAATTTATACATCTGCTTGGTGATACCCACCTAATTGATTCAAATATAGCAACCTGTTTATACTTAGGAATTATGACTGATACAGGCTCCTTCAGGTTTCCCTGCACAACAAGTAATACCCATATAATTGTAGCAGATTTAATTCAAAAAGGTGCCAACAGCGCTTATATACATAATCAGGTTTATGACACAAACAGTTATGAAAGGCTGCAACTATTAGGTTGTGCTTTAAATAATTTAAAGGTTATTCCCGAATTAAGAACTGCTTATATTACACTAACTCAAGATGAATTAAATAAGTATAATTTCAAAAAAGGGGATACTGAGGGTGTTGTAAATTATGGTCTTTCTTTAGAAAATATTGTTTTTGCAGTCATTTTTATTGAAGATAAGCAAGAAGGTATAATAAAAATTTCGTTACGCTCAAAAGGAAACTTTTCGGTTAATGATTTTTCAAGAGCGCATTTTAACGGAGGTGGTCATATTAATGCGGCCGGAGGAAGAAGTGATCTATCTTTGAATGACACTATTAATAAATTTATTGCTATATTACCTGACTATTCAAACGCCCTGAATGATGAATAAGATATTTTTATTAGTAATAGC
>ENA-UOYD01000299-UOYD01000299.1-marine-metagenome-genome-assembly--contig:-NODE-299-length-11671-cov-2.913662_pt1 | contig 11671 bp, 10 predicted proteins | sample MGYA00238169_ERZ767097 | MGnify/ENA primary metagenome ERZ767097 (study PRJEB28937, sample SAMN06267346) | marine metagenome | isolation source: Columbia River Estuary | place: USA:Columbia River Estuary... | reverse complement strand
AGGGGAGTCAGACAGGCCCTGACCGGGTTCCCGTCCAGGTGCACGGTGCAGGCGCCGCAGGCCCCAATACCGCAACCATACTTGGTTCCGGTCAGGCCCAACTCATCTCGCAGTGCCCACAGCAGCGGCATTTCGCCTTCTGCGTCAACCTCTGTCGCGACCCCGTTCAGAATGATTTTCACCATGCCAATCCGTCTCCTGTTTTTGCGCTTTGCTCTTGATGCCCAAGCATAGCTCGGACTCCCCGTTGTTGCGACAGGCAAGACCGCCGTTCCCTGCCCCGCTTACAAATGTTGCTGAATCCGCTCCCTATCAGATACCCTTGCCCGACACATAAGGCCGAGCTAAACGGATGATAGCGGCCAGTACCAAACACTTTGCCATCGCATAGACCGGAGGGGTTCATGCGACGGAAATGTCCCCAAGGACTACCCAATGGAACACTACGGATTCTTAACCGTAATACCGACTCTAATCGTACTCACCCTGGCAGTGCTTACCCATCGCCCAATTGAATCCCTGTTGGTGGGAGCGGTTGCGGGCCTGCTGATGCTCGATCCCGGTAACGTACTGGACGGACTCAAAGACAACGCCATCGCGGTACTGATGGACGAAGACGTGGCCTGGGTAATCCTGGTCTGCGGACTCATGGGAAGTCTTATCGGACTGTTGCTCAGGACAGGAGCAACCGGCGCGTTCACGGATCTCATGACCCGGCGGATCAAGACTCGCAACTCAGCGCTGATGCACACCTGGCTGCTTGGCCTGATGATGTTCGTGGACGACTACCTGAACTCCCTGGCCGTCGCCTCTGCGATGCGCAAGGTCACCGACAAGTTCAAGGTCTCTCGTGAAATGCTGGCCTACGTGGTGGACTCCACCGCGGCACCTATCAGCGTGATCATTCCAATCTCCACCTGGGCGGTGTTCTTCAGCGGCCTGCTGGAGTCCAACAACGTGGCCGAGGACGGCCAGGGCTTCCTGTACTACATCCAGGCTATTCCCTATATGTTCTATGCCTGGTTGGCAGTGCTGGTGGTACCCCTTGCCATCTACGGCAAGATTCCTGCCATGGGCGCCATGCGCAAGGCCGAGGCCCGCGCCACAGAAACCGGTAAGACCATTCCCCCGGGATCAGAGCATACCCAACTGAGCAATCACACCATCCAGGAAAAGGAAGGCGTAACACGCAATGCCTGGTACTTCATCATGCCGATGCTCAGCCTGGTCGTATTCACCGCCTACTTTGAAGTGGATTTCCTCAAGGGACTGTTCGTCACACTGTTCCTCTACCTGGCGATGATCCTGTTTACCCGCACCCTGACCTTGAATGACACTTTTAACACCGCCCTGGATGGTTTCAAGACCATGATTGAGCCCCTGGCGGTATTGGTGGCGGCCTACATATTCAAGAACGTGAATGACTCACTGGGACTGACCAGCTACGCCATCGAACTGATCGAACCCATCGTCACCGCGGGCACGCTCCCGGCGATTATCTTCGGAACCATGGCGACGATTTCTTTTGCCACCGGGTCGAACTGGGGCGTATTCGTGATCGTGCTGCCTATCGTGGTGAGCCTGGGCAACGCCCTGGGCGCCGACATGCCATTGCTGATTGGCGCAACACTTTCGGCCAGCACATTTGGTAGCCATGCGTGCTTCTACTCGGACGCCACGGTACTTACTGCCCAGGCCTCAGGTTGCAGTTCCTACGAACACGCGATTACCCAGCTTCCATACACACTGATCGCTGCCTCAATGGCCTGCGTGCTTTACCTGGTGTTTGGAATGCTGATCTAGACCGGAACCGGTCTTCGAAGAAGTTTTTAATTTGTGAGCCGGGATCCAGGACGGATCCCGGCTCACCTGTTTTTGACTAGCGACTTTTCCGGGCCAACTCTTCGTCGATCATCGCGGTCAAACGCTCTAAGCTGATCGCACCGGATACCAATCGTCCATTAACAAAGGTGGCCGGCGTCCCAGTTACCCCGACGATGCTACCGTCCTGCATGTCACGCTCTACCTGGGCTGCAAACTTGCCCGATGCCATGCAGACATTGAAGGCCTTCATATCCAGTCCCAGTGAGTTGGCCAGTTCGCCAAAGCCACCTGACCTCACGGCCTGCAAATTATCAAACATGGCATTGTGCATACCCCAGAACTTGCCCTGGTCATCAGCACATAACGAGGCCTCGGCAGCCTTGAACGCATTGTCATGAATATCCAGCGGGAACTGGCGGTAGACCAGGCGAACCTTGTCACCGTATTTCTTTACCACCTGCTGAAGAGTCGGATAAATACGCACACAGTAGGGGCATTCAAAGTCCGAGAACTCAACAAGCGTCACCGGCGCATCGGCAGGCCCCATGGCCGGCCCGATCGCCTCAACCGGAATACGGAACGGCTCAAGCAGCGTTTCGGCGTTGTAGCGCTCTTGCAGGCTTGCCACCAGTTCAGAGTAGGCGGCTTGCATCCGCTGCTGCCCCAGGTACTGGCGAATCTGCTCCTTCAACTGCTCTTTGGAGCCATTAATGCGAGCCTTGTTGGCCTCGTAAAAAGCATCAATTTCTGCGTCGGTAACCTGCCCGGCAGCCAGTCCTGCGAGCATCTGCTCACGACTGGTTCCGTCCTCGGCGGCCGCGGTATCCAGCAGGCGTTCGGCCATCAACTGGCCAAGTGCCATTTCAACGGTTTCATGACGCTTGCGGGCATACTCCAGGTCCACTGACTTCAATTCGGCCTCAACGCTGGCTTCAACCTGGGCACGGGTAATGGGCTCACCGTCTATGGTCGCCACTACCGACGCCCCATTTTCAGCGGCAAGAGAACCTGACGCCATGACAGCCAACACTGCCAGGACACTGGCCCCCGCGGAAACCCGCCAAGAGAACTTCGATTCATTCGAACGCATGCATAACTCCAAAGAGGACCCGGCTGCTGCCGGAAAATTGTGCGAATTGTAGCCTGTATTGCCGCCCGATTTCGAAAAACCGGCCCAGGTCATCCGCCAGTGGGTGCCGTTGAAATACCATGAAACCCAATTCATCCAGGCAAAACAACTTCGCCTGGTAGGCCCCTGTATACCGGTCACTCCAAAACTGAGACCACTTTCACGGGCAGGAGTTTCTTCGATTTTGCTCCGGGACAAAGAAGATATTGGCTATCGTGGGAACCCATGGTCACCCACCCGACGGCAAACAACTGAATGCAGAGTTGGCACGAGCGTGCCCTTGCATAGGAAAGGATTGCAGCTGACCCGGCCATTACCGGGTCGCTGACTAATTAATCATAATCATCCCAATCGCTGAGTTGGTCTCGCAACCAGTTGCGATCTTTCCTGCGCTCCAGGCGATGCAAAGCACCCCCACGCTTGGGCATATGTTCCTTTCGACGGATACCCTTGCCTTCAACTTCCTCGATGAAGGTTTCAAGATCCATTTCTTCATCCAGAAGAAAATCGCCGTCCATATCGTCGCTATATTCGTTAACACCACCCATTGTATTTACCTCCTCACAACAGTGGATTGACGGTGAAAAATATTCGCTGATCAACAGTTCGGAACTCCGTTCCCAGACCGCCAGTGATCAACATATCCAACGCCTACAACTCGAAATTTAAAATGCAGCGAATTTCTGTCAATCAGTTTGGTAGCAATTTTTATAAAGTTTTAAGAAAATTCCATAACTCATTGTTTTTGCTGGTGGTAATAACACCTCGAATTGTACTTATAAAGACCAAATAACGCGTATTGAGAGAAGATTTGCGCAATATTGGGCTATTTTTATTCCCGGACATCCATGGCAGGTAATCAACATAACGGTCGGCGGGTATCCGGAATGTTGATAATTCCCAGTGTCCCGGATTCCATTCGTGCATCCCGGAACCGGCGCATTCTGCGCACCCACGGCGCTGCACCAGAAACAGCTTTCACATAGTGGAATGGTTTTCATTGGTAACTCTCAGAAACCAATAAAAACCTTATATTTCCGTAACAAACGACTAGCAATTGCGTTCCGAATTATCTAATCTTGAGCCAAATTTTATCGGGTAGCGGCGCTTTCCACCGTTACAACAGCTGCGGTTTGCTGCAGCTGCCGAATCACGCTTTCACTACCATATGGATTGCTTGCCATGAGTCAGGACTACGACGACGATGAAGATATCGTTCTCAGTGAACTGCCAGACGATGAATTAGTTGCCCAGATGCATGACGATCTCTACGACGGACTGGGCGAAGAGATCATCGAGGGAACGCAGATCCTGCTGGACCGGGGATGGGATGCCTCCAAGCTGCTGGATGAAGCGCTGGTTGCAGGCATGAATATCGTGGGCAAGGATTTCCGGGACGGCATCTTGTTTGTTCCCGAGGTGCTGATGGCTGCCAATGCGATGAAGGGCGGCATGGGACTGTTGCGCCCCATCCTGGCCAACACCGGCGCCAAGCCAGTGGGCAAAATGGTCATCGGTACCGTCAAGGGCGATATCCACGACATCGGCAAGAACCTGGTGGGCATGATGATGGAAGGCGCAGGCTTTGAAATCATCGACCTGGGCATCAACACCGATGCCGACGAATACATGGCCGCCCTGGAAGAACACAAGCCCGACATCCTGGGGATGTCCGCCCTGTTGACCACCACCATGCCCTACATGAAAGTCGTCATCGACACCATGAAGGAAAAAGGTATTCGCGAAGATTTCATCGTGCTGGTGGGCGGCGCTCCACTGAATGAGGAGTTCGCACAGTTTATCGGCGCCAATGCGTATTGCCGGGATGCCGCCACTGCAGTGGATGTTGCCAAGAAGCTGGTTAGCGAACGCGCCGCAGCCTGAGTGACGGACGCGTAATGACAGCGTCCGTATTAGTAATCGCCTGTGGCGCTATCGCCCGGGAGCTTATACAGCTGAAGAAGACCAACGGCTGGGAGCATATGGAGGTCCAGTGCCTTCCTGCGGAGCTGCATAACCATCCCCAGAGAATACCGGAACAGGTCGAATCCAAATTGGCCGCCGAGAGAAAGCGTTTTGACAAGGTGTTCGTCGCCTATGCCGATTGCGGCACCGGTGGCGCGCTCGACAGGTTGCTCGAACCACTGGGAATAGACCGACTGCCAGGCGCTCATTGTTACGAATTTTTTGCCGGTAGCCAGGCGTTCGGACAACTTGCCGACGAAGAGCCCGGAACGTTCTACCTGACCGATTTCCTGGTAAGACATTTTGATCGACTGGTGATCCAGGGACTAGGCCTGGACCGGCACCCTGAGCTCCGGGACAGCTACTTCGGCAACTACCGTCGACTCGTTTACCTGGCCCAGACCCATTCGGATGAATTGGAAGCCCGGGCCAGGAGCTGTGCCGAGCAGCTGCAACTGGACTACCAGTTACGGCGTACCGGACTGGAGCATTTTGAACAGGCCCTGGCACACCAGGGTCCGCAGGAGAAATCGTGGCAAAACTGACAGTTATTTATTGGCGGGATATCCCCGCCCAGGTCGTTCTTAAACGCGGTCGGACCAGCGTCAAGAAAGAACTGCCGGAGAAATTCGCCAAGGCCATAGACCGGGCGGCCATGCGAGCCGGACGAGGCTCCAGTGACGCCTACCTGGAAGACTGGCGACGCGACATCACGCAGCTCGAGTGCAACGACATGGAGCAAATGGTCGCCGATGAGGTAGAACGCCTGGTGGCACTTTTTCCAGACGACACGCTGCATGCTACGGTCAAGAACAATGGCAATTTAGTGAAAGACCCGGACTAGGAGCCCTGGCTTCGGGGAACAGACTATCCAAAGGACAATCTCATGACAGACACAGTTATCAGTTCGGCAACCCGCGAAGTTGTCATCGGCTTTGAACGTCCCTTCGTCATCATCGGCGAACGCATCAATCCCACCGGTCGCAAAAAACTTGCCGCATTGATGAAAAACGATGACTACAGCATGGTTGAAGCCGACGCGCTGGCCCAGGTTGCCGCAGGCGCCCAGGTGCTGGACGTGAACGCCGGCATTCCCATGGCCGACGAGCCTGCCATCCTGGCCAAGGCCATCACGCTGATTCAGAAAATCACTGACGTGCCCCTGTGTATCGACTCATCCATGATCGCGGGTCTGGAAGCGGGCCTGGCGGCCTACCAGGGCAAGGCCCTGCTCAACTCGGTGACCGGCGAAGAGGAACGCCTGGAAGCGGTGCTTCCCCTGGTGAAGAAATACGGCGCCGCCGTGGTCGCCATTTCCAACGATGACACCGGCATCTCCGAGGACATCAACGTGCGCTTCGAGGTGGCAAAGAAAATTGTTCATCGCGCCATGGACCACGGCATTCCCGCCTGTGATGTGGTGGTAGATCCCCTGGTGATGCCCGTGGGCGCCATCAATACCGCCGGCCGGCAGGTAATGGAACTGATCCGTCGCCTGCGCGAGGAACTCGGCGTGAACACCACCTGCGGAGCGTCAAACATCAGCTTCGGCCTGCCCAATCGACAAGGCTTGAATTCAGCATTCCTGAGCATGGCCATCGGCGCCGGCATGACCTCCGCCATCACCAATCCCCTGCATGCAGAAATGATGATGGCGATGCGCGGCGCTGACGTGATGATGGGCCATGACCCGCAATGCGCCGCCTGGCTGCGGGCCTACCGCGAACCGACTGCCGAGGGCACCGAACGGGCCAACCGTCGTCGTCGCCGTCGCCCCTCCTGAGCAAGGACTTAGCCACATCCATGAGTGACAGCACTGAGAAAGACGCACTGATTATTTTCACCCCCTCGGGCAAGCGGGGACGTTTCCCTGTGGGCACACCAGTGCTGCACGCTGCCCGACAGCTGGGCGTGGATGTGGATTCCGTGTGTGGTGGACGCGCTATCTGTGGCCGCTGCCAGGTACTGGTATCCGAAGGCGAATTCTCCAAGTTCGGTGTCACCTCCAGTGCCGAGAGCCTGACCGGAATCAACGAGGTCGAGCAACGCTACGACATGCGTCGCGGACTTAAGGCCAATCGCCGACTGGGTTGCCAGGCGCAAATCCTGGATGACGTGGTCATCGACGTGCCTGCCAGCAGCCAGGTGCACCACCAGGTGGTGCGCAAGGCTCACGAGGTTCGTGACATCAAACTCGATCCGGTGATCCACCTGTGTGTGGTAGACGTCGAACAGCCGGATATGGAAAACCCCACCGGCGACTTGCAGCGCTTGTTTGAAGCGCTGGCGCGAGAGTGGGACCTGCACGACCTGATCTGCGACCTGCACGTCCTGCAGGGACTGCAACAGACCCTTCGCGAGGGCAACTGGCAGGTCACCGTCGCGGTGAGACGCGGCGCCCGCATTGTTGCCGTGTGGCCAGGATTTCGGGAACGCGTGCATGGTATTGCCCTGGATATTGGTTCCACCACCATTGCCGCCCACCTTAGCGACCTGACCGACGGCGAGGTGCTCTCCAGCGCAGGCATGATGAATCCCCAGATTCGTTTTGGCGAGGACCTGATGAGCCGGGTGTCGTTTTGCATGCAGAACGAAAACGGCGCAGCCCAGCTCACCGCCGCCGTGCGCGAGGCGATCAATGAACTGATCGTCCAGGTTACCGAGCAAGCCGAACTTGTCCCGGCAGACATCATGGAGATCACCCTGGTGGGCAATCCGGTGATGCATCACCTGGCGCTGGGCATTAATCCCGAGCACCTGGGCGTCGCGCCCTTTGCCCTGGCCACTGATGGCGCTGCCAGCCTGCGAGCTGAGGAGCTTGGCCTGGACATCCACCCGGGCGGGCATATCTACGCCCTGCCCTGTATCGCAGGCCATGTGGGCGCAGACACCGCCGCCGTCATACTGGCCGAGGCGCCCCACCAAAGGGATGACATTACCCTTATCGTGGACGTGGGCACCAACGCCGAGATTGTCCTGGGCAATCGTCATCGATTGCTGGCCGCCTCCAGCCCCACCGGGCCGGCCTTTGAAGGAGCACAGATCAGTTCAGGTCAACGTGCCGCGCCGGGGGCTATCGAGCGTGTACGCATCGATCCGCTGACCCTTGAGCCACGCTTCCGGGTAATCGGCAGCGAGCTGTGGTCCGACGAACCGGGTTTTGACCAGGTCATCGACCAGACCGGGGTCACTGGAATTTGTGGTTCGGGCATTATTGAGGCCGTGGCGGAAATGCTGCTGACAGGCATTATCACCCGGGATGGCGTGATCAACGGCGAGTGCGCCCCACGCAGCCCGCGCATCAAGCCCCAGGGCCGTACATTCAGCTACACGCTGTTTGAAGGCGAGCCCGGCGTGTGCATCATCCAGACCGACATTCGCGCCATACAGCTGGCCAAGGCCGCCCTGTACGCCGGTGCGCGGCTATTGATGGAGCGCTTTGGCACCGACAAGGTGGATCGGATTCGCCTGGCCGGTGCTTTTGGCAATCACATCGACGTGAAGTACGCCATGGTGCTGGGCATGATCCCGGACTGCGACCTGGGCGAAGTCTCCTCGGCAGGCAATGCCGCTGGCACCGGTGCACGCATCGCACTGCTTAACCGCGCTTCCCGGGACGAGATCAGCGCCCTGGTTCGCAGGGTGGAGAAAATTGAGACCGCGGTGGCTCCCAATTTCCAGGAATACTTTGTGAACGCCCTGGCCATACCCAATCGCGTGGATCCATTCCTGCGACTGCGGGAACAGGTGGTGCTGCCCGAGGACAGTGGCGCCGATGCCAGCGAGGGCAAACCCCGCAGGCGGCGACGCAAGCGCGGCCCGGAATAAACCTGCTCCACAAAGCAAAACGCCGCCCGATGGGCGGCGTTTTCATTATGTCTCTAGCTCTTGCGTCGTCGCCGGCGACGACGCCCGTCTGCCTCGGCAACCGGGACAACTGCGAGAGGCAGTTCCGGCAGTTCGGTCTGCTTTTCCATGCCCGCCAGGATGATCCGCCGCATTTCCGCATCGATAGCCGGATCAATGGTCATGGGCTGGTACTGCCCCAGGCGACGCTCCACCTCGGCACATGCCCGGTCGTACAAAGCCCCGGCTCCGGGTTGGAAATCCGCCTCCCGGTTAGTGCGATCGATCACCGGACTGGTCAGGTGCAACTCCTTGGGCCACCACTCCAGGGTGTGAGGCGAGGTAATCAGGTGATCCTCGGCGATGACCTCTTTCACCAGGTCCATGGTGGGCAGATCACCCATGGGCTGGGTGTCTCGCACGAAGTGCAGGGCCTGGGCACACATCTCGTCATCGAAGACCAGCTTGGCCAGGCTGAAGGTCAGCACGAAATCCAGCATGCCGGGTCCGGAGACGGAATTTACACCGGCCAGGGCCGCCAGCAGCGCGCTGCCAAAGGTTTCAGCGCCACCCTGGGCATCCAGGACCTTGCTGTCACTTAACGCCATATATGACTGGGTCGGCAGACCCAGTGACTTGGCAACTTCCACGTAGGCAACGTCCAGGTGCAAGGCCTCGATCGCCGCCATGGGGGAGCTGGCCGCCTTCATATGGAAGGTTGCCGGGGCGCCGCCGAAAATCACCGGGGCGCCGGGCTTGACGATCTGGGCCATGGTCAGGCCACACAAGGTATCCACGGTATGGAAGACCGTGGCGCCGACCTGGGTCACCGGGGCGATCAGGCCCATCAGGGTCACCGGCACCACCTCGACAGGGATGCCCGCTTCCACGCAATCCAGCATGTTCTGGCAAGAGTCCTCGCCGTAACGGAAATTGCCAGTAGCCGTAATGGTGAAGATAGACATCGGACGCTTGATCAGATCTTCGCGATCCTTGCGGAACAACTGCATCATCTCGACCATTCGACCCACACCGTGCTCGGTGAAGGAACCCGATACCACGGGTTTCTTCGAATTGGTCAGGCACATGTACAGGCGCCAGGCATCGGAGACTTGAGACTCGATGTCCTTATTAGTGGAAAACGCGGTGGCCAGGTAGGCAATGTTTTCCAACCCGTCACACAAGCGCACGTATTCCACGAAATCCTTTGAATCGGCCAGGCGCAATTCGCCGCTGCGATGATCCAGTATTTTCAGTCCGCTGGAGCCGGGTACGAAGTGCACGTTGTCGCCGCCGATTTCCGCGTGAGGATTACCGTCACGGTCAAACAAGGTGAACGACTTGGGGCAGGTTTCGATGGCTTTTTCCACCACCTCGGCAGGAAACAGTATTCGCTTGCCACTGGCGTCGGTCTTCAGGCCGTGGTCCAGCAGGCGCTTACGCATCCCGGCCCCACGAATTTCCATTCCGACTTCACTAAGAATCTGTTTCGCCTCGGCGAGGATTTTCGCAATCAGTGCGTCGTCCAATACTTTTAATTTAGGGCGCATCGTTCTCTCTGCTTTGATATTCAACATGTCATAGCGACTCCCCAAAGGGACTCGCCGGGCTACTCTACCGGCTCACCGTTCTTGCGGCGGGCCACGTAATCTTCCAACTGTTCATTGATCGCCGGATCCAGTGGCGGCGGCTCGTACTCGGCAAGCAATTGCTTCCAGATCTTGTTCGCCCGGGTCGCCGTATCCATCTCACCGGCTTCCTTCCAGCGTTCAAAATTCTGCCAGTCCGAAACCATCGGCGCATAAAAGGCCGATTCGTAGCGCTCCATAGTATGGGCAGCGCCAAAGAAATGCCCGCCAGGGCCCACATCAGCGATAGCCTGGAGCGCCATGGTGTCGTCGTTAACCTCGATGGGCCGCATGTACTCGGCCATCATCTGCAGCATCTCGGCATCCACCACCAGCTTCTCGAACGATGCGGTAAGCCCGCCCTCCAGCCAGCCGGCCGCATGGTTCACCAGGTTGGCGTGGCCGTTGATCGCACCCCACAGTGACATTTCACTTTCATAGGCGGCCTGGGCATCAACGGTGTTGCTGGCGTTAGTGTTACTCGAGCGAAATGGCAGCTTGTAATAACGGGCAAGCTGACCGCTGGCCAGTGCGGCCTTGGTGTACTCGGGAGTTCCCAGGGCCGGCGCACCGCTTTTCATATCCACGTTGGAGGTAAACGCCCCATACATGGCAGGCGCTCCCGGTCGAACCAGCTGGGTGAGCACCACACCGAACAGGACCTCGGCGTTTTGCTGCACCAGGGTCCCGGCAAGTGTCACCGGACTCATGGAACCGGCAAGGGTAAAGGGAGTAATACAGGCAACCTGCCCCGCCTCGGCCAGGGCCATGGTGCCCTCCGCCATGGGGATATCCAGTTGCAAGGGCGAATTGGTATTGATGATGCACAAGATGGCCGGATTCCGGGCAAGCTCCTGGCGATCCACGCCCAGGGAAATGCAGGCCATGTTGATGCCATCCAGGGTCCGCTCACGACCCAGGGCAACACCCTGCCAGTTCTTGTCCATCAATCGAATCTGGGCCAGGTGCAAATCCAGGTGCCGGGTCTCCGGCGGCAGGTCCATGGCCTCGAAGGGTCCGCCACCTTCCTGGTGAATAATATTCAGTGCCTGCATCAGGCGTATGTAATCGCACTGCTCAGCGTAAGTACCCGGCCTGCGACCCTTGTCCAGGTCGCTCACAAAGGCCGGCCCGCCTACCCCGGCGAAGGCCATGCGATTGGCTCCCAGGTTCAGGTCATGAGCCGGGTTTCGGGCGCGAAGACCAAATTCGGATGGTGCGGTGGAGATCGTCTCCATGACCATCTCCGGATCCAGCCGCACCATCAAGCTGTCCTCGT
>ENA-UOYD01000298-UOYD01000298.1-marine-metagenome-genome-assembly--contig:-NODE-298-length-11679-cov-7.133167_pt1 | contig 11679 bp, 7 predicted proteins | sample MGYA00238169_ERZ767097 | MGnify/ENA primary metagenome ERZ767097 (study PRJEB28937, sample SAMN06267346) | marine metagenome | isolation source: Columbia River Estuary | place: USA:Columbia River Estuary... | reverse complement strand
GCGCAGGAAAACGAAAGAAATGCTGAAGCTATGGCGACAAGACGCACCGATCCAGAATACAGAGCGCAGGAAAACGAAAGAAATGCTGAAGCTATGGCGACAAGACGCACCGATCCAGAATACAGAGCGCAGGAAAACGAGAGAAATGCTGAAGCTATGGCGACAAGACGCACCGATCCAGAATACACAGTACAGGAGCAAAGCATGGATACTAATCGAAGAAGATTGGCACGTGATGATCCAGATTACAGGACACGTGAGCGAACCGCCCAAAATTATCGAAGAAGATTGTATCATCATGAGATGGCGACTACATATGATACTTCAGATGGCACATACCGTTTTGGTCAGCCTTGCGGAGTATGGAACCAAGAGTGTCGTCATGGGTGTGGTTACTTTCATCTTTCAAGTGCAACAAGCTCAACCAAAAGCAAATGCTGTGCAAATGGTGTTTTGTCATCTGTTAGTGAAAACTTTAACGAGGAATTGATGATGAAAGTTGGTTTGGATGAATTGCCTCATTTCCTAAAGCTGGTTTTATCAGATTTCCGTTTTCGTCAAGATTGCACAAAGTATAATAATTTATTCGCAATGGCTGCAACAAAGGTATGCAATTATTGTGACGACACTGGATATACTAATCGAGGTCCAGGTACACACTCTGTGCATCTCACAGGAAGGATTGTTCATTTCTTAAGAAAGATCAACAGTTCGAATAAGTATGGTTGTGGAATGCCACATTTTGTGTTTGACACTTCCGCTTCACTTGCATGCTCGTCTGAATTTGAAAACATAAAAAAAGATGTAGTGGAGGCAATATCTAAAGGATTAAAGGCTGAAAACCCGATATGCAAGGAACTAAAACAAATCGGGATTGATGCGCAACGCGGTGATATTTCAGGTTGTGTCAATTTGATTCCCACGATGGTAAATCAACCAACAGAGAAGGGTAAAACGAGAGTATTTGCCGTTTTGAATAGTAGAAGGTCCGATAACATGTCGTTAGAGGTGACAACCAAAAGTGGTAGTGTTTCAGATGTGAAAATGAATTCGAACGTCGTAGAAAGTCTTTGTTATCCATTATTACATCCACATGGTGAACCTGGATATTCAAATGACTTGAAGGCTGAATTATCACCCAGCGAGTATGTCATGTCAAGAATTCTGATGCCGGAGAGAAAAGGACAAACGTATTTGACAGCACTGTCGAAACACGAAACAATTGTACGCATAGATAGTCGTACTGGAGAACCATTTTCTTCCGATTGTGATGATAATCAGATTGAAGAACATGGCATTGATATCAACATGCGTCAACCATTGAGAGTTAATCGGCACATACTGATGGATAGGCTTTGTCAATACTGGTTGTTGGACCTGTTTTCACGTGTTCGTGATGACAGATTAAGCGTCATTGAGCAATTACGAGATAGAATACTCATGGGACAAACTAGGCAAGAGAAGAAAATATATAGCGCTGACGATGACATTGACGAAGAAGAAAGGCGTGGTGCTGGATATATAGATGAACCAAAGAGGTCATCATACCTTCCTGACAGTGTCCATGGATCTCAACGTCACATGAGTAATCTCGCAAAGAATGCATTGGTGTTAGTATCAGAGTTCGGCTGTCCTCATGTATTTTTGACACTAACTTGCAATCCAGAATGGCCGGAAATACTTTCGCAGTTACTATCAGGTCAAACAGCATTTGATCGTCCGGATGTGACAGTTCCGGTATTCAAGTCGAGGCTGGATAAATTCAAGACAAATATCAGAAATCGAAAATATTTCCAATCGCGTGAAGTCATTTACTTGCTTCATGTGATAGAATATCAGTATCGTGGTTTGCCACATGCGCATATGGTCTTTCGCTTAAACAACGCTCAAGATACTAACGCAACCAACCAGAACGATTTGTTTGAGTTTGTTGATCAAAATTTTACAGCAGAGATGCCTCGATTTGAAGGGGAAGAACTTGCTAACATTCTTTGGTGGGATGATGGACATAAATTAACTGATGAGTACAAGGAAAAAGCCGTTGCAATGGTCCGCAAGCATAATTTGCATAACTGTGCCGTTGCTGTGAATGGATGCAAGAAGAATGTATCTGATAGGTGCAGACGTGGTTATAGCCGTACAGAAACGATCCTTCAAACTTATTTGGACCCGTTAACTGATAGAGTTGTATATAGACGTCGGCATCAAGATGATTTGAAAGTTGTACCATATAATTTGCAAATGATGATGGACTGGGATTCGCACATCAACGTTGAGTTTAGTGGCACTCAACATTGTGTCGTATATTTATATAAATATCTCTTCAAAGGGCCAAAAAGAAGGGAAAAAATTGAAATGCATGCGGAGCAAAACAATGATTCTCAAGATGAAATCAAATTATATATATATGGACAAATTGTATGTGCAATGGGGGCAATGTGGCGTTTTTTTGGATATCAGGACTATCCAGCATCTCTACCAGCTGTTTGTTGCTTCAAAGTGAGAACCCCTGAGCAATTAGCTTATATTGTCAAGTCCGGCCAGATTTCAGATTTGTATGTTTATTTCAACAGACCAACTGAGTTAGATCATCTCAAGTATGTTGAGTTTATGAAGATGTACAATGTTTCATCAAAATTACCAAGATTTTATCAAAACAACAGACGGCAATGTGAGAACAATGTGGAAAATGAAAGACACTATTTTGCAATTTTTGAAGAGGGCAACAGCACTGATATTTATGCGTACATTTATATACCTGTCCATAAGGTGGACAGATGTGTACGCTTACAAATGATATACAGACCAGCTGGTGAAATTTATTATATGCGACTGTTACTTCTGCATAAACCATCTCGAGGACATGTTGATCTTCGCACGTTTGTATTTCCACGCGGTGGTGGCAGTCCAGTAATATTTAACAGTTTTCAGCAATCGGCAATTGCACATGGTCTCGTGGAAAATATTGACGATGTCAAATCAACCTTTGCAGACATGTGTGAAAACGGAACGGCATCACAATGCAGAAGTTACTTTGTAATATTGACTCTGCATGGGTATGAAACTCATGCAATATATGACAATGATGAGTACAGGAAGTTCATGTATATGGATTATATACAGTTTCAAAATATACCAACGGAAGAATATGCACAAGTGCTAATGTTGCGAGATCTTGAAAGACTTTTCCGTAAGAGTCGATCATCATTGGAAAAGTACGGATTTCCCAAACCTAATTCGCTACCAACAGAATTAGAGTGCGAAATTTCACAATGGCTAAATGAAGCTGAAAAGGAGAGACAAAGAGTTCTGTTAGCCAGTCTAAATTCTATCTGTCCAAATAATTCAGAACAGCAAAGTGCATTCGACATCATAATGAATTCCATTGTGGATTTCAGTCATGTAAATCGTGAAGAATTAACAGAGCATCGCTTTCATTTTATTGGCGGACCAGGTGGAACGGGAAAATCGGCATTGTTTAAAAAGCTACACGCTGCGTGTCGCAGCCTGGGTCTGTTAATATCAGTATGTGCAGCAACGACTCTTGCTGCATTGTTGTTCGATGGTGCTGTAACAGCTCATTCTTTATTTGATTATCCTGTGGAAGATGAAGAAGATGTTGACGATCTCAATCCTACTCAATGCGATATCAAAAAAGAACGAGCAGAATTTCTCCATGAAGTGTCTGTAATATTTTGGGACGAATTTATTTCCAACGATCGTAATCTTATGGAAGCCGTATTGGATCTATTCGAAACGCTATGGGATGAACCACGCTATTTTGTGTTTGTATGTGCCGGTGACTTTGCTCAGGTGAGTAGTCATTGACTATTGTGTGTAATAATTATATATGAAGAATATATTGTTTAATGTGGAATTCATATTCAGATTCTTCCGATTGTAAAGGATAACGAAAGAAATGCTATAGTGAACGCACTCATATCGTCAAATAATGACATATGGTCTCAATTTACGATTCATCCATTACGTATAAACATGCGATTAGCTCAAGCTTCAGCAGCAATGTTGAGTGGTGTTGAAGTGTGTGAAGAAGTTCTGGAGCAAATACATTATGCTGATATGCTTATCAGAGTTAGTCGAAATCAAGAATCTACATGGTGTCAGAAATTAGAACAGACTGACGAAGACACGTCAAAATTAGGATTTCCTTATGTGAAATATATAACAGAGACAGGTCAAGTTACAGAAAATGAGGCAATGAATTGGTTATTTCCGGACGGAATTGTCTCATATAATGAGACAATATTATGTTGTACTAATGAAAGCGTTGACAAATGGAATGGAATTGTTCAGGCAATGAATAGTGGTATTGAATATAAGCTTTTGTCAAAGGACAGCTTTGAAGAAGTGGATGATTTCAACGGTCATTTGAAAAAAATGCTCACCAAACAACTATTGAACAAATTTCGGAAGAACGGAGTTCCACATCATGAACTAATATTGAAAACAGGTGATATATGTCTGGTCACACGTGCAATCAACGGCCTTGGATTGGCAAATAATTCCAGAGTGCGAGTTATTAATGTCCGTCCTCATTCTGTTGAGGTAGAAACAATGGGCGAAAATGGAGGACGATCAGTAAGAATACCACGCATCATTTTCAAATTCAGAATGCCGTATGGAAAATCGTATCAGCTTACAAGGAAGCAATTCCCATTGCGGCTAGCATACGCAATGACATACAACAAAAGTCAATCGCAGACACTGTCAAAAGTTCTTCTCGACATTACGTCACCACCATTTAGTCATGGTCAGTTGTACGTTGCTTTAAGCCGTGTCCGAGATTTCAATAATATCCGATTCTACGTCACAGAAGATCAGCTTATGGAAACAAATTTATCACCAACAGGATTTATGCCCACCGTCGACAATATAGTTTATCAAGATGTATTAGCTCTGAATGATGGCGATGGCGAACGTCACGAGAATATCGTAGATACTGATAGTTCAGTGGAAAACCTCATTTAAAATGTTATCCTTGATATCAATCAACCATTTCATAATACATTATATTTTATATATCATCTAGACAATACTAAGGTTATTCAAACATGATATTTGACGACAGTCTTCCAAATATTACAGTCAAAAAATCAACACAACCATTTACGTGCAACCGTTCACAGTCAAACAGACGAGATTTGATTATATGCTCTTTTCATGTGTATTGAGTCAGATTAGATCTTCCAACGCTTCATCTGTCACTGCGATGGACTCGTGAAAGATTACCTCATTAGTATAATCTTCATAGGAAGATGAGAAGCGTTCGTCCATTTCATTTTGCTCTTCAATGGAAAGTTTTTTGGTGACAACATCTAGCTGAGATGCTTTATAGACCGCCCCATTAATTAATCCGCGTGCAATTTTATTTGCAAATGCTCCGTGAGCTTCGATCGGAAACTTCTTTTCACAACCATCGCTGTTGTCAATACGTATGACCCATAGATTTTTGCCCAATTCCGACGATTTAATCCACTTCGTGGTAAGATTATCAAATGGCTTAAATTCTACGTTTCCGATAGCAGTAGTTTCTCCCGCTTTGTTACTCAAGGCTTTGATAATGTTTCGAGCGTTATAAAAATTGTCGAATGCATATCCCCAAGGAGTATTTTGATCATCTTGGCCGACAAGAATTATTATTTTAGACCTTTTTTTCCAATCCTCATTCTGTTGTGGAGATTCCGATTTGATGTTGATCGGATTAACTTTCCTCTTTTTTTCTACAGGAGCTTTCGTCATAATGTATTGTATGTTTGATGTGTGTCTTTATAGACGATTGATCAATATGTTATTTTAAAGTAGTTTGTGGAAAATAATGTGTATGATGTGAACACGAGTTGATTCAGTTTCACAATATTACTCAACGGCATAAATATTATGTAAGTACGTAATATGTAAGTTGATTTTTCTATTCAGTAGCATAAATTTTCAAAAAATGTGCCGTTGACATATTTCCTTAGTTGAAAAATTGTCCCAACGGCAGAAGATAATTGACGTTGAGCAATATGTTATGATTGAAATATTGTTTCAACGGACATACGTGATTTGTGATATGATAATATCTAGTGAAACGTAGCAATGAAAAATTCGTTGGACATTACTGGCATAACAGACATTGTACGTAGTATTACATACATAAACTACCCGATATACGTTAACCGTTATGTACATTAATGCCATTAATGCCATCCCATTGGATGGTATCACCAGATTCATGATTCAACATTGTATCATTTTTGCCAATCATGTGCTGTGAATTACATGATATTATTGTTTCAATAAACCTTAATAATAAGATAAGTCAAATAATAGAGTTGATGAGAAAATGGATGACATTAAAAATCTCAAGAGTATTGAAGAAATTATCCAATATTATATCAATCATGCATTATTTGCTAAGTCTGAGGATACCATACGCACATTGACCGCCAAAGTGGATGTCTTGACTACTAAATTTTCGGATTTGATAAGTGAGGAAGACAATCGTAACGATACTGATTACTTTTATGATGAAGCACTGACTGCAGAAAGACATGCTGTTGCGCGTACGTCGGGAGGGAAATCCGACGGAGAACGAAAGTGTCGTTTCCAAAATAATAACGGAGAACTTCACCGCTCAAACGGAGAGGCACCCCTGGATACATATTCGGAAGTGGAAGAAGATGTTTTACGTCACGCCGTTGCGCGTACGTCGTGGGGGAAGTCCGAACGAGAACGAAAGTGTCGTTTCCAAACTAACGGAGAACTTCACCGCTCAATCGGAGAGGCACCCCTTGATACATATTCGGAAATGGAAGAAGATGTTTTACGTCACGCCGTTGCGCGTACGTCGAGGGGGAAGTCCGAAGGAGAACGAAAGTGTCGTTTCCAAACTAACGGAGAACTTCACCGCTCAATCGGAGAGGCACCCCTCGATAATGACTTCTTGCAAGTCCCAGCATGGTGCCATGTCTTCAAATCTAAAAGTCCTTCATCAACACGAACACGAGTAGCAGCGGTGGCTTACCTGAAAAATCGGTGTGAGTATAACGAATATTCGATGAAACACCATAGGACCAACCACAAAAGGTATTTGAATTCCCATCGAAAACAAAAAAGGCAACGGAAGTATCTCAAGGACATTAAACTTACGAACCGTTGTATTTGTATATCAAGGTCAATGACATCGGAATATATAGCAAATAATGTTGTTATATGTGATGGTGGAAACCTTACATCTACTGTCAGCGACAAGTTACGCAAGGATAGAAACATACATGTGCTAAAGATATCAAATTCGGATTTGTGGGTCGCCGACACGAAGAATCATTCGATTGGACTTCGTTTAATTATGCCAGGGCAATCAAGTCCAGTATTCATTCGCCTACCAAGAAAAATGTCGTTAAGAATTATGAGTAATGGTAAAAGAGTATGTGCGGCTATGCGTTCCTGTGCCCAAACACAGCCGCATTCTCTATCAAGGGGTAAAGGCAATCACGTTTTTACAGATGACAATAACAAGTATTACTGTGTTGGCGCGCAACCAGGAAGAGCTGAAAGAGGAGTTCTATCAGGATTATACAAATTAAAACACGGTTTTATGGACCATCATTGGGATTGCATACACAACACAGTAAAACGTGCCGAGCATGCATTTGACATGTTCATGGACACTGACATAATCCGACATATCGTGAATGCGAAAAGACGTGTCCAATTTCGAACGATGGAAGCGTCTCCTTCTTCTGTACATGCAACATCCGCAAGATATTATAATGGAGTCGGTTTTGGTGTAAATGTATTTTTGAGATGTCACACAGACAAAGATTTCACAATGTCAATTGTTCAAGTACACTTGGATAACGTCATGTATCACAATGAAGATCGCATTGTTTGTTACTTTACTTTTCCTCGACTGGGAATTGCTGTTGCGTTGAGACCTGGAGATATATTAATGTTCAATCCCCAAGAACCACACTGTATATCATCACGTTGCAATGAAGAAGACGAAATATACTGTATTTCATGTTATCTTAAAACGCAAGTCGTAGGACTTAATGATAACAGTAATACTGTTATTTAAGAAATGTGTCTTTTGAATTTAACGTATTACTCTAATGACATTAATGTAATGACTAAAGTGACTGACATCAATGTCAGTATAATTACATTTGAATATTGACATAAATCACATTATGGACAAAATGTAACGTACGATTTTTATGTCATAATTTGCCGAAACATAATTACCAAAATGAATATTGATGCCTTTGTCCCTGTCGATGTGGTCGTTTCTGACAGTGACATAACATCCAACGGGCTGTATACCATCATGTGCTATCGTGCTATGGTAACCGCCCAAGCAATGAACGCCTCCGGTAAAGTCGTTAACCGCATGTTTGAAGTTCACATCGAAAGCTGTGATAATGACGATTGCGACATCATTGCAGGAACTGCCGCTGTTGCCGCCATTCGCGCTATCAACGCAGATGTCGGCGATAGCTTTGACATTACAGGGATTGACGAATTGGATAATAGCGACAAAATCGTACGGCGTCTTGATGTGAATACGATTTCGGTAGTAGAGCACATCAGGGCTTTGGAGGAGGAGCGGAACTATTGGCATACTCAAGCGAAAGACGCTTACTCCATGCTGGAAAAAGGAAATTTAAACGGGGGGAGATCAGGGATGCCTCCCCCATAACACTATTGCCATTAATGCCATTTGCGCTATCAACGCAGATGTCGGAGATAGCTTTGACATTACAGGGCCATAAAAGCCATTTAATGACGATTAATCGTAATTATGATAGCTAATGGCTACGATAGCTTTGACATTACACGTCCATAAAAGCCATTAATGACGATTAATCGTATTTATGATAGCTATGTACACGTCCATTAATGACGATTAATCGTAATTACGATAAGCTATGACACGTCCATTAATGCCGTAAGTCCATTAATGTGTCGTAAATGCCATTAATGACGATTAATCGTAATTAGGATAAACTACTTGCACGTCCATTAATGCCGTTAAAGCCATTAATGGTAATGACAAAGAATTCCGAGGTATGTAGAGATACGTAAAAAGAAAATTTAAAAGGGGGGATGGGGGGGTCTCCCCCCCACGTCATTAATGGAATTACTGCCATTAATGCCGTGATAGGACCATATTATTAGGTAGGGGTCTCCCCACCACGTGATTAATGTAACTAACGCCATTAATGCCGTGATAGGACCATGTTATTAACGTGTAATGCGTGCGTACATCAAGCTCAAAATTCTCACACACAATAATATGTAAATGAATGAACTTAACCACTTAGAAGATAATAAAGAGGGCTGCGGTCTGCGCGAAGGAGGAGTACCCTTCACCTCCGGAAAGCCAATGGATTCTTCTGGTACAACGAATGAGCACGATCAGGCTTTAGAGTCTGACCAAGCAACACTTATAGACAATATTAAAACAATCATTGATAACTTTTTTCAAAGGAAAATCGATGATGTGATATTATTGCAACGCAAGATAGATACGCTAACCGAGCATGTGACGAATGAATTAAAAGAGACTCCCATTGATGACGAGGCCATTAGAGCGTCGTCACATATTGACCATCACATGACAAATGATATTATTCATGTGTCGGCACCTGAACCTGATCAGGGATTTAATGATGAAGCGACATTGCGCAGTGTTCTTAATTATTCAGACACACGGTTGTGGCATAAATTGACGGGAGGGGGGGACAGTCGTTTCTATGCAAAAGATCTAGAAAAGCGTCCTGACATATACGAATATGTTATGAATGAATTGCATTACTACATCACGTACGCTCAAAAGAAATATCCTAAATTGATATATGTCAAAGGAGGTGCAATTTTGAGCGCACCAAACGCACCAGCGCAGATTGATGGACATAATGGAAAACTCCATTCGGACTATACTGCTGATGTTTGTCAGCGTCCATTAGATGAAAGACCCGTATCAATTATCGTGGCGGTTGATCCATTTGCGTTGAAATACTTACCAAACGGCAATATGATGAGAAAAGATATTCAAAAAATCTGTGTAAGGCAAGGTGAAATGGTCATGTTTACTAACGCATGTTTGCACTCGGGAGACACTAATGAATCCAACGAATATCGATTAAGATTATTCGCATACTTGGTAAGTAACGAGAAAGACTTTCCACAAAATCAGGTCATGTTGTTTGATTGGACAGATGACACAGATAATGCAACGATTCAATCGGCAGCTAGGCCAAGTGAAGAAGACAAATTTAGACGGATAGAAAAGTCGAATAGCAACGGACAAGGAAAGGTCAATCGTTCTCATTCAGGAGGTAGGTTGAGATATGCGACAGAAAGATATGGATTTAGTTAAAAGTAAATGTTATTTTGTTACCACAGAAATACTACTATCAATAAAGTATCGTAGGTACTAACATAAACACATCATAATATTTATGTTCTATGGTATCGTACATACTCTACATCAGATCATATTAGGTAATTGACATGTGACGTGGTTTTGTGGTTTTCGTCTTACTCCTCTTCGGCGATGAGGATGAGTTAAGACCACATATTTTACCCTACGATACAACAACATCATAGCAACGACAATCATAATATAACCATTCGCGAATACCACACATCATGGCGAAGGAAAATAAACGAACGGGCATGCGAACTTGCAAATATTTGGAAGGGGATAAATTGTGTACAAAATATGCACAATGGAGAGAAGGCAACAAAGGATGTTATTGCCATAAACATTTCCGAATGATGGAGCAGAACAATGGTGAAGGTGGTTCCGCAATTGTTATGACGGAGGCAAATATTAATAATATCGCAAACACCGATAATTCGCAACGTGTTTCGATTAATGAACAACAACCTCCGCAAATAATGGTCGCAATTCCAGTTAATACGCCTACAAACGACAATTGCGTGCAAGAAGAATCAACAGTACCTCAACCGAATATTAATGAAGATAACGTTGATGTATCATTCAACCACTCAGTTGCGTCGACCAATGATGAACGGGATGTGAACGATAATATTAAACAAGTTGTTAATGAATTGCTCAAGAACAGGGACAAAGAAATGAATGCGTTGAAACGCAAACTGACTAAGCTGAATAACAAATGTTCTGCTTTAGAAAAAAACAATGAACAGATTCTGGTCTTGAGTGATGATTTGAGCAATGTTTTGAAAAAATACATTACTAAGCAAAAAAGGGACGGTTAATTACGGTTATCGATAGATGTTTTCCACATTCACAATAAAAACTTTAAATACCATTAACTTAGGATATTTTCTCAGCATTGATTCAATTTACTTTCTCACTTGACAACAATCAGAATTGTAGTCCCTGCTTGATTTGAAAAAACATTTGGTTGCCAATGGCGATTGTACTGATGAAAATAACAAAAAGACCGATCGCAATAATTGTCGATACTCTTGGAAACAGCACTTCGCCATTCCTTACTTCTGATGGAGCTTTGCAAGTAGTTTTCCATGCATTGTAATGTACGCGGCAATACTTATGAACGTTGCCATCAATTCCGAATTGCTGATATTTTGCGCATGTAGTACTTCCAGCCATATAACCGCAACGCTTATTCCTATTCAACTTTTTTTTATTATGTTCGTCCATGCTGTTATTGTCTGCGA